>Ga0209657_1000488_pt1 | contig 25406 bp, 37 predicted proteins | sample SaaInlV_100m_DNA_FD_184650 | JGI IMG/M metagenome (GOLD analysis project Ga0209657, IMG submission 184650) | Marine microbial communities from expanding oxygen minimum zones in the Saanich Inlet - SI037_S3LV_100m_DNA (SPAdes) (version 2) | ecosystem: Environmental > Aquatic > Marine > Intertidal... | reverse complement strand
GCCAAGAAAGACGAAACGGGTTTCGTTCAAGAGGGGGTAAATTCGTGAGGGGCGACAATTTTAGCGAATACTACGACTCAGCCGAGGGCATAATGATTTCCAGGGAAAGAACTTGCCAAGAGCTAAAAGCCCATGGGCTTGTAGACTTAAAAGAATTCTTTGATGAATTAGGAGACAAGGAAACTTACCTTGCCCAAGATGTTTTAGACTGGTTAGGCTACTAAACTTTAACTAATAACAAAAAATGTTTGAACTAATAACAGCTATTGCGTTGCCGTTTGTGATTTTGTTTCTTGTGGTCTGGTTCTGGCCGGCGTAAGTCCCTCTCAGTCAACGACTTGGGCGCGGGCGCCAGGAGCCGCCTCCCAACTTGTTGTAAGACAACGAGTTATGACTATCTTCTAATTGGTCTTTTTTTTTGTTGCATTCCATGCCCAGTCTGTCATACTGGAACCATGAAACATTCAGAAAGCGGTAATCGAAAAGTAATGAAACAACTGAAGAAATGTCCCGACATCGAGGAGATTCGAGCAACGGCAAGTGGTCACATGATTCTCGCCAAGAACGGACAGCAGTATCTTGCTCACTTCTCAGCCAAAGCATTTCATCCACTCCGCAGATGGCTCAAGAAAAACACATCACTCAAAAACCTAAGATTCTAAAATTATGTTTGATACAGCAAGAGAACACGCAGACCATGTATTCGGGGCTCAGTACGATGATGTACGAGAACGCTACGCTTCCGAGATTCGGGACTTAGAGATGTTCGCACAATCCGAGCAAGAGCATTATGAGTATATGCACAGAGTGCAAGAAGCAGGATTTGGCGAAGACTACGAGGCTTATGAGGAGGAATGGCAACGCACACTTAACTATTACGAAAATCAAGGATTATAAACTATGAGCAGTTACGCAGAAAACGAACAAGACGCCAGGGAATACGCCGAGTTGAAAAGGGAATTCGCTGAGGAAAAATTAGAAGAGGCAAGATTCAATAAAACACTACTTGACGAAGAAAAGCCTGTGGTTACAATGGATGAAATCATGGAACATCGCTTTGAGCAACGCAATCTAGAGAATGCCGAGCGTCACATGAAAGCTCAAAACGACTGGAGTTCTTTTTTGGAAAGATATTCCAATCCCGACGGAGACTATGAGAGGAGTGAGGAGCAACTTAACATTCTAGGAGAGATCGAGCAAATAGTTCGCAATAATATCTTGTATGGTACGCCTCCGTATTCTCTTGAATCTGCCGAGGACATCTTGCTTGATATTCTTAATGACTTAACGAGCATGAAGGAACGACTTGGATTAGGAGGAAACATATAATGTATAAGTTTGTATACGAACACGCCGCCAGGACTTTTGCTTATCAGAAAGGGCAAAATGGCTGGGACACCATCGTCACAGAGTCAGAAGGTTATTGGTGGGTAGAGGTTTTGTAAGTCCTTGAGAATCAAGGAGTTGCACAGCCGGCGCTGGCGCCGGCCCCCAAGTCGTTGACAGTCAACGATTTAGGACTATTTTTGCATTAGCAAAGAAAAAGCTTGCGTTATGCTCAAATTCTGTCACTATATAGTTATGACAATCAAAAACTTCAATGACTTAGTTTTCAACTCACACGCCAACCACCCGAATGGCGTTCAAGCCAAGCTCGACTTGGGCAACAACACGGAGATTTCCGTCGTCTCCAACATAGGAGAGGGAAGCGGACTCTATGGAAATGTTTCGGAAGGCACTTATGAAGTTGCCGTTTTCCATAATGACAACATGATTCCCCTCGCGACATACGATGATGTTCTAGGACACCAAACCGAGGAGCAACTAACCGAGCTTATGGCTAACCTTCAAGGAGACTTTCGGGCACAATTCATTGCCAATCTCTATATTGGAAGAGATGAAAAAAACAACGAATTAGGGTTGACAAATCAGGCATAATTTGGGAGAATACTAAAATGGATACTCAATTAAACAACTATATCGTTCTCAAGAACGGCACGAAAATCTCTCCTGCCATGACTCTTGAGAAATGCGTTCAAGCGGTTAGGATTCTCGAACAGAAGATTGACCGACTTCTCCACCACTCACCTTATACCATAGGCAAGAACAATGACTGATACCACTTACAACGGATGGAAAAACCACGCAACTTGGAATGTCGCCTTGTGGATAGGCAACGATGAAGGGATGTACGAGTTCGCAAAAGAATGCGGAAGCTATCAAGTTTTTGTTGATGCCATGCGAGAAGTCGGATATACCGAAACCCCCGATAGGGTTGCCTATAATGACTCCGCTCTTGATGTTGAGCGTCTTGACGAATTACTTACTGAACTATAAACTAAACAGAGGAAAAAAACAATGCAATCAATGTTCTCATTCATAACAGACAAGGCACTCGCAGTTGCCAAGTACGAACCTCAAGGTGTTGAGCGAGTAGGCGAAAAGCTTTGGTTCACTTATATAAACAAGGCAGGTTCTGCCGTCTCGGCTTATTATGACTTTTCAAGTCGTACCTTTAAGTCAGTCGTGCGTGGCAAGCAATACGGAAAGAGCGGTTATGCCGTTCGTAATCTCGTTGCTCGTCCAGTAATAGAAGGGGCATTAGGTGAGTGAGTATTGGGATTTACTTATCCTTCTGCCTTGGGTGATAATGTACTCAATAGTATTTTGCGGTTAGGTTGAAGTTCAAATAGACCCCCACCCTTCGGAAAGGTGGGGGTTTTTTGTGTCTTGATTTTGGCACGCCAATTCCGTTGTAAGTCCTTAAACATCAACGACTTGTGGGCCGGGCCCTGCGCCGGAGGCGCAAGTCCTTGACAGCCAGCGAGTTATAACTATTTTCCTAAATGGGCATTTTTTATCTTGCACTTCTGGCAGGAGGTGTCATAATGGAGTCTGTTCTTTAAAATTTATTGTGGGCTTATAGCTTAATGGTAAAGCCTCGCCCTCCTTCACCACGAAATTCTAGATAAAGTAGTGGGCGGTTTGATCAACTGTGGAGATAAGCGAGAGATGGGGGTTCAATTCCCTCTAAGCCCTGCTTTTTCTGTAGATGCATTGCGAAGAATGGCAGATGTAAGTCCGTATAAGGCATTCGTAAGACCATCCAATGCATCGAACAACGAGGCGTCAGCACACGCCTACAACCCGAAAGGGAGAGAGAAAAAGGTTCACATAAAACTTGACATTTTCCTTAAACTCGACTAGATTTATATTATGACACAATCAGAAAGAATAGAACTCATTCGCCAAGCTCACCAAGCAGTCCTTGCTCAACAAGGTGCTTTCATTGAAGAGCTTTTACCGCCAACGCAAGAAGATGTTCGTGATGAAGCAGACCATCTTGACGCTCTCGACCATGAGGGAAAAGTCGATTTCGATAATGACGAAAACGAAACGGACATGGAAAATGTTTCGCCCCAAATGCGTGGGGCGTTTGCATAATGGAGATTATTATATTCCTCTCAATTCTAGCAATTTACTATATTATTACAAATGATTATTAAAATCGCAAAAAACGCAAACTTTCCACAATGGTTTCAAATTGTTTTCACAGACGCTTTGGGCTTCTTTGATGTTATTGACGAAGTAAAGGGAAAAGCAAGGGCAATGAGAATCGCAAAAAAACTAGCTAAAAAGGAAAAAATCCAAAATGTTGATGTTGACGGATTCATCATGTCAACCGAGGAACTTTAGAAAAAACACAAAATAACCAAATAATGAAAAATAAATACATTCTTTATGCAATAGCGGTTTTGCTATTCGTCCAGCTTATAATGAACATTCAGTTTGCCTTATCCTGATTTTACCTCTGTAAGTCGTTATCTATCAACGACTTGTGGGCCGGGCCCTGCGCCGGAGGCGCAAGTCCTTGACAGACAACAAGTTACAAATGCGGGGTACAGATAGCGTGCCAAATCTTTTTTATTTTTTTGCTCTGTAGGCTTGACTTTGTGGGCAAATGGGCGTATCTTTATTACATGACACATTCAATAGAACTCCTTCCGCTTCTCAACTTCAATGTCGTGGCAGTCCATCGTGTGACGGGCAAACCACAATTCGCTACGATTTCTGCTCCGTCTCAAGCAGACGCTGACGATTTCGTGGCAGATATGCAGTCCGATTGGATTGTAATTAGGGGTTGACATTTCATCCAAAATTTGAGAGAATTAAACCATGATTAAGATTAAAAAGAACATTCCCTATATTAACTTCCGTCAAGCTCGCATTGACATGACGCTCACCAATGGTGACAAGCTCGGCACTTACCAGACTTTACCCTATCAAGTCGATGCACCAACAAAAGACCAATGGATGGCTCAAGTCTCCGATGTTTGGGATGTGGTAGACATTACCTTTCGGGACTTCGGTGTCCAGTCTGCTAAAGTCCCAAAGGGTCACCCTGCATGGAATTTAATTCCTGCAATCGAAAAACCCTTGAACCATTCAAGCTAACCAAAAAAACACAAACTATGTATATACTACAAAGCATTCTCAACAAAGCGGGAGCAGTCTGGGTGACTGAATCCCTTCCGCTTCCGCTACCCAAAGCAGATAGGCTTATAAAGTCTCGCTTTGCTCACGCTACGGGAGTTCGTCGTTTCCGACTTATAAAGGTACAATAGAGTAATGAAAATCACAGAGGAGTTGCAAAAATCAAATCCCTATGTGCTTACCACTATGGACGGGCGACCCGTCTTTATGAATAAGCATAATCCACTATATAGAACTAAGCCCAATGATCGCATTGTCTCCGTGGATTGCGTCATGGCAAATGAGAATAGGCTTATCGAGATAACCGAGGAACTTGGACTATCACCAGATCAAGGAGTATTTGAATTACAAGCATAAAGTAATCTAATAGGGCAAATAATGTTTTTTGTAATTTTTGTAATTTTTTGTGTGCTAATAGCTGTAGTTAACTTAGTTCTCTAAGTTACTGTATATCAATGACTTGCGCGCCCCAGCACATGGAAATACCCAATAACATCAAATAAGCACAATCTCACCAAAAAAACACAATCTCACCACCTCCTCCCTAAGCCGTTGGTTATCAACGACTTGCGGACCGGCCCCTGCGCCGGAGGCGCAAGTCCTTGACGGGCAACAAGTTACAAAAGCGGCGTACAGATGGCGTGCCAATCTGTTTTTAGAAGGGATTTTTTTAGCGTAACCCATTGAGCGTCAAAGAGTTGTGCCACAAAAAAAGTCGAGAATGCAAAAAGCTCCGAAGTTTTGAAAAAAAGATCAGAAAAAAGAATATTTTTATCTTTCTGACAGTCAGGCACTTATGAACAAAACGCGCTACTCCATGCGAATTAGTTTGCGGTTTAGTCAAATTCTGTCATTATGTAGTTATGATAATTGAGAAAGACTTCAACCACATTCGCCAAGCAATCGCATTGGCTAACGCCAACGGCAACGCCGTTCCTTCCCAGTTTAAGGGACTGGTCGAGAACCTCAAAAGCGAGGCACTCGCCGAAAAGCTCGTTGTCGAGCATGGCGTGCAAAACGCTTCCAAGCAAGAAATCGAGCAAGAGTTCGTTTCCCTAGATGCAGTCGAGAACGACAAAGAGGAGGAAGATTTTGACCAAGACGAAAACCTCGTTGACATGGACGCAGTAAGCGAAGAAATGCGAGGCATTTTCGAGTAATGGAAGCGATAATTTTATTTGCAATTTTACTTTTATTCAAAACCATCACAACCTAAAAAAAACATTATGACAAGAAAACATTTTACCGCTATTGCCAACGCACTTTTTCACCGCTTCAACTCAGCAGTTGACGAATCCGCCAGTCGAGAGATTGAGCAAATCGCCGTTGACCTTGCGAATGAGTTTGAGAAATTCAACGCAGGGTTTAACCGCTCCAAGTTTCTTGCAGTTGCTTTAGGGTAAGACCATGAAACACTTTTTCTTAAAACACCTTTGCCGAGCCAAGTTTATTTGCGAAGGCAAATTCTTTTGGAAATTTGAAACAGCGAAAGCCCTTGCGGATTCCTGTTATTTCGCAAGTGCGGTTTACAGCATTGACCACAAACGACTTTACCACAAGCATTCTTACGCTTGGTAAAAACATAATCTCACCACAAAAACACAAAAAACACAATGAAATCATTTCAATACTATCTTGAGAAGTACGCCAACCCCATCAATGCGGTTGCGTATTCGGTCAGCTTATACATCGTGAGCATCGTGCTAATGGACTGGATTCGCTTCGTAAGTAGTTGATAGTCAACTACTTGGGGGACGGGCGCTGCCGGCGCCGCCCAAGTCCTTGATAGTCAAGCACTTGCGTAAGCATTTTGCACAAACTCACCACTTGAACACAAACTCACCACATACCCCACACGAACACAAACGCACCACTTGCACCATTTGTGTTTAATGCAACCAAACGCAGGAGAATTGTGCACAAACAAAAGTTGAATTATTTTTGCCAAATCGCTTGACTTTATGCCATTTCGGGTCTATATTTATAGTATGATAACAATTAGAAAAGAAAAAACATCTCTCATGCCTCTGATCGGGAAAACTGATTCGGAGACTTTTAGAACTGCCCAATCCCTTCGGGACATCATCGAGGCTGTTGAGCCGATGCACAATCTCGCAAATTCAAAAATGGCTTCAGATGGCGTATTCGCAAAACTCTTTGCAGAGCAAGTTGCCGAGCGTTTAGAAAACATTTTTCACCTTGCCAACGATAGGCTTGCCAGTATTGTAAAGACTGAAACAACCAAGTAAAAACAGAAAGAACACAAAAAACATTATGGAATTATTATTTATCACATTCTCGAAAGTATCAGAAAAACTGATCAAAGCAAGTTTAAGCCTACGCAACGACAAAAAAGCTCGGTGCATTTTGGAAACCGAAGGCGTTTCCCGCAAGCAATGTGCTTTTAACTTTTGCAAGCAAGATCTCGTTTCTTGGGATTTGTTTGCCCAGCTCAAGGAAATGGCAATTGCTCAAGGCGACCCAAGATTTTGCAAGGTCGCTCGCCATCGTCAATCCGCTCTGGAAGCACGAGACGAAAAGCTCGCGGACATTTGCGATGATATGCGTTGCTCGGTTCGTGAGGCAGAACAATTTCTTGACCACGGCACAATGCCAAGCAACTGGTGAAAAATGGAAATTATTATATTAGTCGCAACGATTGCAGTTTATAAGTCTATAACCTAAAAAACATTTTCCAACCAAAACCTCCTGATGACTCAGGGGGTTTTTTTGTACGCAAACGCACCATTTAAACACAAACGCACCAGACGAACTTAAACACACCCCCTTTAAGGCGTAACTTGTTGAGTATCAACGACTTGCACCTCGGGCCCTGCCGGCGCCGCCCAAGTCCTTGATAGTCAAGCACTTACGCAAGCGTTTTGCACAAACGCACCAGATGAACACAAGCGCACCACATATCCCAGCTGAACACAAACGCACCGCTTGCGCCTTGTGTGTTCAACGCAACCACGGGCAGTAGAATAGGACAAAAACAAAAGTAGAATTGTTTTCGCCTATGGGCTTGACTTTTGGGCGTTTTGGTGCGATATTATAGCATGATTAAAATTAAAGATGTAGTCCTCACTCCTCGGAATGTCGTTGGCGTTGTCGAGGGTTTCCATAAAGATGGCGTTGTCACTTACGCTTTGCTTCGGGTTTATCGCTCGCAAAAGCGTTTGGCGATTCCAACCGATTCGCTTCGCCGTCACTCTTGGTTGAATGACTAAAAAACAATTTGACAAAACCTCAAAACTAAACTAGATTTATATTATGTTAGAAAAAAGAATAGAAGTACGGAGATTCCACAAGTTTTGGAATGTCGCAATTTTCAATCTACGCATAGGCGGTTCGCCTCGCGTTCGGACTGCCATGAGCAAGCCCAGTCTCAATCGCATTATGCGAGAAGAGGACATTGAATTTCACCCAGGATTTGGCAAAGTCAAAACCGAAGTAATCCACCTAGATAGGAGAGCATAAACCATGAGCAGTATCACACAAAACGCCGACCAATCTTTTCAACGCAATCCAGATCTAGAGATCCGAATGGATAAAGCTCTTGCTGTTATAGTTAGAGAAACCCCGCTTGCTGATGCAGGTTGCCAATCGGCGAAGCAGTTAGTCGTCAACGCCCATCTTGAGCAAGAAAAGATCTGGGATGAATTGGAAGAGCTAGAAATCGACTTGCACGGCGATCAAGTCCCGTCATGGCATTAAACATTTTAAACACAAATGGTTCAACAAAATGAGGGGAGGGGGGGGTTAAGTGACTCCCAGCCCCATTTTTTGGATTTCAATTGGGGTGGTCACTCGGTCATGGCGGTGGGGGGGTATTTCTCAATCTCCCCTGGAAACGGTTTATTAGGAATAAATGGCCGGATTAAAAAAAAACAGAGCCCCTTCGTAAAATCAGAGGCGCTCGCCGAAAAGTTTTTTATAACGCCCTTCTTTCTGGAGAATTAGAGTAGCGTCCCCTGTCTTTCCGTCCTTTAATGCATCGGCGACGGATCCACCCTTTAGGACTCGTCGAGGCTTATTTAACCAGCACGTGGCGTCGTAACTATTGTACATTCTAGACAAAGCCGTCATTATTTCCGAAAAACTCACACTAAATATTACACTAAAACGAGATACGAGTGTAATATAGAAAGTACATGGCTGCAAAAAAAGGTTCCAAACTCCGCATTCCTCAGTTACCGCAAAAGATAAGCGTTCAGTGTAAGAAGCTGGACGAAAAGCAATTACGCCTACTCTCTACAGCGCTGGACCCCAAGACTAAGATTATCTTTATCAACGGTCCTGCCGGTTCTACCAAGACGTATATGGCGGTCTACTCCGCCCTAAGGTTATTAAGTGCGAGAGAGGAATTAGATCTCTTATACGTTCGAACCATTATCGAAAGCGCAGAGAAAGGGATGGGGGCATTACCGGGAGATGTGGAAGAAAAATTCAATCCCTATATGGCACCCTTGAATGATAAGCTGGAAGAGATGCTCCCCAAGACCAATACTCTCAAAAGAGAGCTTTTGGAAAAAGGGCGAATTCAATCTATGCCCATTAATTTCTTGCGGGGAGCAAATTGGATAGATAAAGTCGTTATTGCGGACGAGGCACAGAATTTTACCTTTAAGGAGCTTACTACCCTTATTACAAGAATAGGGCACAACACCAAACTCTTTATTTGTGGAGACACCATGCAAAGCGATATCAACGGGAAGACTGGATTCCAGGGAATGTATCAGTTATTCAATGATGCCCAGAGTCAGTCCAAGGGGATAGAATGCTTTGAGTTTGATGAAAATGACATTAAGCGGAGCGTAATTTTGAAATTTATCGTTTCTCGCCTCAATTCGAGGACAAAATACGTGTAATTAAAGAGCATGATAGAATTCTATAATGTCCGCAAGCGCAAGAAGGTCCAGATTTCTACCGATCAGGTCACAAAAAGGCTCTTAGAGAACAAAACCAAAAGTGGAGACATTCGACTGAGATACGCCTTTGCAGCCATTGACGAAGATGGGACTAAAATGCTTAAGTTTTGCAAGAAAGAGGATTACGATTCTTTTAGGTAATGGAGTGGGAGCTCGTCACTTACATTTCTGCCTCTATCCTGTCGTGTGTGGCCACGTTGGGAGCTGTATATCTGCGTCATAGGTTGGTGTCAAAAGAGTGTACCACTATTGAATCCGAGACAAAGCAGAACGAGAATGTTTATACAGCCCTCAATTACACTATGTGTGAGATGGATGCGGATCGGGCATATGTTCTAGAGTTCCATAATGGCCACAGTTATTTCTCCGGACGAGGCCAGCAAAAGTTTAGCTGCTCCTACGAAATAGTTCAAGAGGGAATTAGTGCGGAGTGTCAGAATTCGCAAGACCACAGGGTGTCTAATTATCATCATTATATTAGTGAGCTCGTCGAGAAAGAGCGGTTTGATTACACTGACGTAGAGAACATGGACGATCATGCTTTTGCGGGACTGTTGGCGCTAAAAGGAGTGAAGAGTATTTATAATGTCCCCATCAAAACCCTTAATGGGAAAATCATTGGAATATTAGGAGTGGATTACATAAAGGACTACGCCGTTCAAAATGTGATAGGGTTCCAAACCGGGGAATCTCAAACTTCTAAATTCGAAGCAGATACCTTAGTTTTCATGAAAAGGCAGGCGAGGGTTATCGCGGGCTATCTTTTATAATTGAATAATAAGGACTTGCAGTATATATTATATATACTATGAATTTTGAATATTGCAGTACCTGCGGGAGTAAAATAGAGTACTTACTAAAGCAACCTAACTTTTGCCCCTCTTGCGGCATCCAGAGAGGGAAAGAGGGAGTTAAAGCTCCTATACCCAAGCAGGGTCTAGCTACCGCGCAGACCCACGAGGAAGATCCGGAGGGAACAGATATCTCTCATCTTCCCACCATACATGCTCTCCAATATGAACTAGATGGAGACTATGGGGGTGTTGGAAGGTCCTATGGGTCCCTGTCGGATTTAGTAGGGGCGCCCCCCTCTAAAGGAAAACAGGGCTCAAGACCCAAGAAGAAAACTAAGAAAGCCTCTGCCAAATCCCAACCTCCCGATACAGCCGCAAAATTCGAGGCAGTCAAGGAGACCTTAAACGAATGCAAAAGTTCAGCGGATCAATCGGGAGATGTCAGCGAAGGTTGAAAAAGCAACATACGCCGACAAGGCGGAGCAGATAGATCACGAATTACTCAAGAGGAGGTCTAAGTGGTTCTTGACCTCGGTAGCGTGGTTTGACTTTGATGACGTCTGCCAAATAATAAGGACTCATATCCACCAGAAATGGGACCACTGGGATCAAGTGCGCCCGTTAGAGCCCTGGGTGAATAAAATCATTACTAACCAAATGAAGAATATTCTCCGCAACCACTATAGTAATTTTGTGCGCCCCTGCCTAAACTGTCCTTTTAATCAAGGAGTGCCGGGAGGCGGGGATAAAATAGGATCCCTCTGCGCCTTTACTCCTAGCGGCAATCAGTGTTCGGAATGCCCTCTTTACGCCAAATGGGAACAAACCAAAAAATCCGCGTACGATATAAAAATGGCCGTTGCCTTGGAGTCTGAAACGGGCCAAATCTTTAAATTGCACGGGGATACTTTTGACATTGATCGTGCCGAGAAAAAGCTCCACATGGAAATGGAGCGGGCATTGCCTCCAAAGCAATTTTACATATATGACCTCTTATTTATAAAAAATAAAGACGAAGAAGAGGTGGCGGAGCTACTGGGTTATAAAAGCAATGAGAGAGGAAGGAAGGCGGGATACAAGCAAATAAAGAATCTGCGTAAAAAGTTTAAACAACAAGCTATACGACTATTAAAGGAAAAGGATATTTGCGAATGAATTTAACGGCAGAGCAAAAAGATTTCATTAGGGCCAACCATGCAGAGATGCCCGATCTAATAGAATTGACGAAGGCCACCTTTACGGACGACACCATAGACGGGAGAAGCAAAGAGGGGAGAGCAGTGCGTGCTTTTTGCGTGTCCGAGAAGCTGGACTTTCAAACAACTAAACATAAAAAAGTAAAAAACGTCAACCTCACCGAGGAGCAACAAGAGTCCTCTGAGGAATATGCCCGAGATGGCATGAACCCTTATCAAATTGCGTCCATCCTCTTTCCTGATGATTCTATTTCTCCCTTAAGTAAGGAGACTTTAGTTGTGGCGGATTATCTAGATAAGCATGGCCCACATGGCGATCATGGGGAAAAAGGGGAGAATTTCCAATATGTACCGCCCCGGACCTCCACAGTAATAGTTAATAAAGTAAACGATGTTGCTGGAGCCTCCTGGCAGCCCAACAAACTAAGCATTGCTCAAAGAGATTGCATCGATTCCTTGAGAAGATACTTATCCTCCCCCCGTTTCGTTCAGACAATTAGCGCTTATCTTGAAGTTAGTGATCGCACTCTTTTCGAGGCAGAATTTATTCGAGCTATCCACGACAAGTCTGACTTAACGACAGACGAAGTAAATCTCTATATCAATGTCTGCATAGACTATATTAATCTAAAGCACGTTCAGAAGGCCATGAACAAACTAGACAAAATGTTTGATGAGGCTGAGAGTCAACAAGAAATGACCGTGCGCTTGGCCGAGCTACTAAAAACTAAAAGCGACGAATATAATCAATGTGAAAAAAGAATGGAGTCCCTTATTCAAAAACTGCAAGGAGATCGCGCAAAAAGAATCAATGCCAAGCAAGACCAATACGCTAATATTCTGTCTTTAGTTCAGGTCTTCCAGGATGAAGATGAGCGCAAGCGCATGGTGCTGATCGCAGAAATGCATAAGGAGGCCGTAAAGAGAGAGGCGGACAAACTGGAAAGCATGCCAGAGTGGAAGGCGAGAATTTTAGGAATTGGACCCTCGGAGGTCATATAATCATGAAAAAAATAATAGTAACAGGGGTAACAGGTCAAGACGGGAGCCATATGGTGGATTTCTTATTAAAGAATACAAGCCATGAAATTTACGGTTCGGTCCGACGTTTGAGTGTTAAAAATCACGAGAACATATTGCATTTAGAAAACGAACCTCGATTTCATTTAATTGACATGGACTTGAATGATGGGCATAGCATAAGGGACGTTATTATAGATATCCAGCCGGAATACTTCATTAATTTTGCCGCGCAGTCCTTTGTGGCTGGGAGCTGGAAATATCCTATACAGACCTGGGAAACTGATGCGAATGCCGTATTACATATACTAGAGTCCATTCGGCGCTTTGCCCCTCATTGTCGATTTTATAATGCAGGTTCTTCAGAGGAGTTTGGAGATGTCCAGTATACCCCTCAAGATGAGAATCATCCTCTTTGCCCTCAATCGCCCTATGGGGCTGCTAAATGCGCAGCAAGGCACATTGTAAGGGTGTACAAAAAGTCTTACGGTATTTTTGCCATACAAGGCTGGCTCTTTAATCACGAAGGGGCCCGAAGGGGGTTGGATTTTGTGACTCGTAAAATAAGCGACGGGGTGGCGCAAATAAAGCATGCTATAGAGAACGGGAGAGAAATCCCCGTATTAAAGCTGGGAAATATAGAGGCTCGAAGAGACTGGAGTGATGCAGAAGATTTCATGGAGGGGGTATGGCTAATGCTTAATCAGGAGGGGGCCAAGAATTATGTTTTAGCTAGTGGGGAGATGTATTCGGTTCGAGACTTTCTGGAAGAGTCCTTAAAAGCGGCAGGAATTGAGTGGTACGGTGAAGGAGAGAAGGAAAACGAAAAGTTTTACCATGCGTCGTCCGGGCATCTTATTTTCGAAATAAATCCTGCGTTCTACCGTCCAGCGGAAGTGCATAAATTATGCGGAGACCCGGGGTTAGCAGAAAAGGAACTTAAATGGAAGAGAAAAACGAACTTCCGTGGACTCGTAGAAAAGATGTATAAAAACGACTACGCCCTACAGTGCAATGATTGAATACAATGGCGGCGGAAAATGAATTTGAATGCAAGGAATGCAATCAGGCTTTTAAAACAGAGCGGGCCCTGCATGCGCACTTCAAGAAACATAATCTGACTGTAGCGGAGTACTATACATCTTTTTACCCTAGGTATAATAAATTAAACGGAGAGCCTCTTCCCTTTAAAAATAAAGAAGACTATTTTAATAATGACTTCTCCACCTATCAGCAAATGATAAAATGGTGCAATGCATCTGACCCAGTAGAAGTAAAAGAGTATTTGGGACATCAACTAAAGCAGAGAATAAAATCCAAGGGTTTAGAATTTGGCCCGTGCCATTTAGACATGCGGACTAAGAAGTTGCCACCTCTATCTTTTTATAAGAAAACCTATGGGTCTTATTCTACGGCATGCGCCCAGTATGGAGTGGAGGCTTTATATAACCAAGACTTACCAGAAGCCTTCTGGGAAGAGAATGAAGAAATAAGCAGTCTAGACATATTTATAGATACAAGAGAACAAAAGCCATTAAAGTTTAAAAACTCTACCGAAATGAAATTAGATTTCGGGGATTATACAATTGGTGGTGATTACTATGATTATACTTATGTTGATAGAAAAAGCGAGAGCGACTTCAAGGGAACGCTGGGAGCAGGCTATGAGAGATTTAAAAAAGAAATTGAAAGATGTAGAGAATTTAATAGTTATTTATATATAATAATAGAAAGCGACATAAAGAAAATATACAAGAATAATCATTTTGGCCCACACAAATCAAACTTAACTTATATCTTTTATAATATGCGCAGAATCATTCAAGACTATCCCAGGCGGTGTCAATTTGTTTTTACGGGGAGCAGAAAGAAATCCGAGGAACTAATACCAAAGCTTCTATATTATGGAAAGAAATTATGGAAAACAGATTTACAATATTTTTTAGATACTCGCGAATATGAAGAATCATAACTATCAATATATAGTGGATCAGTCCCTCCAAAAGGACAAGCGCATATCTGAGCTATATGTAGTAATAGATACTCTGCAGACTAATCTACGGAGCGCTGTTTCCTGTCTTGGTGAGAAAGAGAAAAAAGAGGTTGAGACTCCTAGCTTTAAATGGTCCATGAAATGGAAAGCGGGGGATGAGAAAGAATAATGACCTGGGAACCCTGTGACTACCCCTCCAAGGAGGATATCAATGATATTATCCTAGGTAAGAAAGGTTTCCTCGAAGACCAGGAAGCAAAGCTATTATTGTATAAGTTTCTAAGAAACAATATAACTTTTGCAGTAGATTTAATAAGTGGAGTTAAATTATTTCCTTTTCAGCATATGGCTATTAAGTCTATGTTTGAAGTAGATTATTTTTTAGGCATTTGGTCTCGTGGTATGTCTAAGTCTTTTACTACAGGCATTTATGCATATATGGATGCAATTCTTAACCAAGGAGTTGAGATTGGTATACTTTCAAAATCTTTCAGGCAGTCCAAGCTTATTTTTAAAAAAATTGAAGATATTGCTCGTAAACCTGCCGCGAGGTATTTAGCTCAATGTATCACCAAAACATCTAAAACTAACGACCAATGGACCATGGAAATTGGTCGTTCTAGGATTATTGCTCTTCCTCTGGGCGATGGAGAAAAGCTTAGGGGGTTTAGATTCCAAAGAATAATTATTGACGAAATGCTCTTGATGCCAGAAAGAATTTATAATGAGGTTATCGTCCCCTTCCTTTCAGTCGTGGAGAATCCTACCGAAAGAGAAGATCTCTCTCGAGCCGAAGACCTCTTGATTTCCACGGGAAAGATGAAGGAGGCGGATCGTTTTGTGTGGCCCAATAATAAACTCATCATGCTCTCGTCCGCGAGTTATAAATTCGAATATTTATATAAGCTCTACGCTCAATTTGAGGGTCTCATAGATGGATCGACTCCCATTAAGGACGATACGGCTCGGCGAGCCATCATGAGATTTAGCTACGACTGCGCTCCCGAGCACTTATACGACCTGAATCTAATTAACCAGGCTAAAGCGAGCATGAGCGAATCTCAATTCGGAAGAGAGTTCGGAGCTATATTCACAGATGACAGTAGTGGATATTTTAAGATTTCCACTATGGCTAAATGCACTATTAGTGAAGGACACGAGCCTTGCGTCGAAGTAAAGGGAGCCCCTGAAGATAAATATATACTCTCCTTCGATCCGAGTTGGGCTGAAAGTGAAAGCTCTGATGATTTTGCGATGCAGGTTTTTAAACTAAACGATAACGCCCAGGTAGGAGCCCTGGTTCATGCCTATGCAGTTCCGGGAGCAAAACTAAAAGATCACATTTATTATTTTTATTATCTTCTTACTAATTTCAATATAGTGGGCATTGTCGGAGACTATAATGGCGGGGTCCAATTCATCAATGCCGCCAATGAAAGCTCTCTCTTTAAGGGTGCTCACATAAACATAAAATATATAGAGGCGGACCTCTGTAAGCCTGAAAGTTATGAAGAAGACCTCCGGGAACTTAAAAAAGAATACGCCGTAGAAGATCGCAGGTATTGCCTTCTTCGCAAGCCTACTTCTCAATGGATCAGGCAGGCCAACGAACTCCTCCAATCTAATTTTGATCACAGGCGTATCTGGTTCGCCTCGAGGGCTTCCGGAGATAACTATTCTAAGCAAACAAGGAAAAAGATACCTATCGAGAAGTTGCAGTTTATAGTACACGAAGCATATCAGGAAAAAGAAAGTAATGCGGCCAAAATGATCGACTTTGTTGAGCACCAGGAGGATATGATAAACGTAACCAAAAACCAATGCGCTCTTATTCAAATCACTTCGTCTGCTCACGGCACCCAAACCTTCGATCTTCCTCCTGAGTTACGAAAACAAACTGGAAGGGAAAAGGCTAGAAAGGATTGCTACTCGGCGCTGGTTTTGGGAAATTGGATGATTAAAATATATTATGATATGCAAAAAACACAAGGCCAGCAGGCGCCCGCCACTTTTGTCCCCTTCATGATATAACTGAAAGTCTCTTTGCACTTTACTTAGACTTTTAATAGACTTTTAATAGACTTTGGTGTAGAATTAGGGGACATGGCAAAGAGAAAGTATACCAAGAAGGCAGACTATTGGAATAAGTTTGATCCCCAGAAGAAAGACTTGAGCGAGATTTTTACCACCGATGGACATAAACTGCATGAAGTTGTAGCTTCGGCTGGAGAATCTTATTACGAAGCCGTCGCCGGCGCCTACACTCGACATCAGACTGCTGGGAGGACGGGTAAGACAGAGAGTCGCTTTAATAAAGCGGCCACGTCAGAGTACGCCTCTCGCTTTGCCAATATCTCCGCCGGTATGCTCCCCTGGGCACATACAGGATCTTATATTACCGTTAAAGACTCAATCCTCTTATGTCAGAAAGCTTATGCTAATATAGCTATTTTCCGAAACGCTCTCGACGTTATGGCAGAGTTCGCAAATTCCGACATCTATTTAGAGGGAGGTTCTGAGAAATCTAGAGAATTTCTCTACAAGTGGTTTGAGAAGTTTAAGCTCTGGGACTTAAAAGATCAATATTTTAGAGAGTATTACCGTAGTGGTAATGTTTTCATGTATCGGCTGGATGGGAAATTCAGCAGTAAGGACTTTGCGAAGATAACCACTGTTTATGGAGCTGCGGAAGATAGATATCCGTGGAACACAAAAAACTTTCGGACCTTCGGATTAAAGCCGGGGACTATTCCCATTAAATACGTAATGATGAATCCTTATGACATCATTGCTACGCGCGCACTCACTTTTTACTATGGGAGATATTTCAAAATCTTAAGTGAATATGAGATTGAGTCACTGAAGGATCCCAAAACGGAGCACGACAAAGAAATTTTCGAAAGCTTGCCTCCTGAAGTAAGGAAAAGAATAAAAGAAAATCTCTGGAGCGAAGACGGCATCCAAATCTTACTCGATCCCGGAAAATTAATCTTTTCTTTTTATAAGAAGCAAGACTACGAACCATTTGCCATTCCTTTTGGGTTTCCCGTATTGGACGATATCAACTGGAAAATAGAATTAAAAAAAATGGATCAGGCCATAACCCGGACTGTAGAGAATGTAGTCTTACTTATCACAATGGGGAACGAGCCAGATAAGGGAGGCATTAATCCTGTTAATTTTCAGGCAATGCAGTCCTTGTTTCAAAATGAAAGCGTTGGAAGAGTTTTAATCTCCGATTATACGACTAAGGCGGATTTCGTTATTCCTGATTTGAATAAAGTACTAGGGCCTGCAAAGTACGAGATAGTCAACAATGATATCCGAGAGGGACTGCAGAATATTATTGTAGGAGAAGAAAAGTTCTCCAACAAACAAATTAAAGCAGAAATATTCTTCGAGAGACTGCGAGAAGCTAGGGAGTCCTTTCTGAGCGATTTCCTCCAACCCCAGATAAAGATGGTCTGCCAGGCCATGGGATTTCGCAAGTTTCCCAAAGCCAAGTTTACAGATAAGGATATTAAGGACGAAGTTCAATTTCAGCGCATTACCACTCGCCTCATAGAACTCGGAGTCATTACTCCATCCCAAGGTGTTGAGTCTATGGCAACCGGGATTTTGCCCCGGGCGGGCGACTTGGATGAGGCTCAAGAGGGGTTTGTAGCGGATCGAGAAAAAGGGTACTATAATCCATTAGTGGGGGGAGTCCCGCAGGTGGAGTCTCCTGGAGCTCCTCTCGAAAGAAATATGAAGGAAAAGATCGCCGAAGAACAAGTGTTAGACCGGCGAGAAGGGCCTATTCCGGGCGGCACACCTCCCAAGATTAGCTCTCCTACGCAAAACGTGGGACGTCCAGCTGGAGCCACTGCAGAGGACCTTTATAGTAAAAAAGGGATTCAAGAGACGGTGTACGCCACAGAAGCTTTACATAGTTTTGTAGAGGAGAAGGTTAAGAAGCATTATAAAGTAAAAAGAATGTCAAAGCAGAAAAAAGAGCTGGTAGATAAATTCTGCGAAAATATTATCACCTCCAAGGAGCGACATGAATGGGAACCCTGCGCGGTGGAATGTGTAGAGGACATGGAAAAGATGACTGCTCTAGCCGCACTGCCCGCCATTGGAGAGATCGCTGCCGAACATAATTTAGGATTTTATCCGGCGGCTCTCTTGTATCACAGCAAAAACAGTAAAGATAAAAAAGAATAATTTAGTGTATACTCATTTAACCCTTTTTATTATGAAAGACAATATTATAAATCAACCATTAATTAGCAAAGTAAAAATTGACGGTTCCACCACTGAGGTAGAAATCGTCAACACCGTTGACTGGGAAAAGGTTCCTGCCCCCCACCGTGAAGAGTACAGCGAAGCTCTTGTAAAGCACGCAAAAACTAAAAAGGAATGGGACCAAATTGACAAGAAAGAACTTAAGAAGGACGACAAGAAGGAAAAGGAAGAGCACGAGAAGGATGCCGTCAAGGACGACCAGTCCCGAATCAAGAAAGACAAGAAGGGCAAACAGACAGAAAAGAAACAGGTCGAAGAGCATGACCTCAAGAAGGACGAGCGCTTTGACAAGGAAAATAAAGTCAAAGATTCTAAGGCGATGACGAAGGCTAAAAAGGGCGAGATGCCTCCATGGCTAAATAAGGACAAGAAAGAGCTCAAGGACGATGACAAAAAGGAAAAGGAAGATCATGAAAAAGATGCGGTAAAAGATGACAAGAAGCAAGTTAAGGATTTAAAGAAGGACGAAAAGGAAGACGAGAAGGACGAAAAAAAAGACAAGAAGGCTAAGGGGTCAGACTACAGTGAATACTGGCATCATGCAGCCGAACGTTTTGGCGGGGAAAAAAGAAGCAAGCTCAAGGATAGTGACTTTTTGGATCCAGCGCGGAGGTCCTTTCCAGTCGTATCTTGCAAAAATGTAAAAGCCGCCGTCAGTACATGGGGTATGTATAAGGGCGATATGAGTTTTGCAAGCTTCAAGAGCAAGCTTAAGGCGAGAGCTAAAAAGCTGGGCTGTGAAGGATCTCTACCAAAAGACTGGGGCGAGAAGTAAAATGCATATTGATGACCTCCAGTTTGGGGAGTTGTCGACGAAAGCGGAAGAGACCTCTAAGGCTCCCAGTAAACTTATTCCTCTAGATGTTGGGGATATAGATTATGCAAGCCCTCCACTGAACAGCTCCCTAGAGGTTCGTGGAGAGTTGGAGTATATTGCTCAAGTAGTAGATAATGCTGAGTTTCCTGAAAGCGAGAGGGAAAAGCTTGATAAGAAATTCGTAAAAGTAATACTCGCTTACGCCGAGGAGCACCAGTTGCGCTATGATAAGCAACGAATAAAAGATCTAGTTAATGATTCTAAAGCACTAATACTTAGGCTAAAGAAGGCCTACAACCGGCCAAGGCCTTATCAGCTGGCGGATTACCACGGGGTTAGTTTAAGTTATAATAAAGATGTACAATCAGGCCTTTCGGGGACCGCCAAAACCCCCTCTTACCCTAGCGGTCATGCTACTCAAGCTTATCTTGCGGCGGAGTTATTGGCCCAAGACAATCCGGATCACAGAGAGGGTCTAATGGAAATAGCCGAGCGTGTTGCGTTGGCGAGGATAAAAGAAGGAGTGCATTTTCCTAGTGATAATGAATTTGCCAAAGCGCTAGTTCGTAATTATATCTTACCCTCTTTACAAAAAAAAGTGTATTTTAAAACAACTCCTAAATCTTCTAGTGCTAATATGTCCTCCTTACCCTATAAGTATACTACTCGTTTTCAAGAGCAAATTATTGCAACCAGCAAGATTGAAAGCGGGGAGTGGCAGCTTAGTGAAGCGTCTCTGCAACAATTGCGCCCTCTTATTCCCAAAGATATTGATTTTGAAAAAAACATTGATCTCTTGGGCGTTGCCTTTAATGCCGCAGTAGTTAATAAATTCAATCGCAATGATGACGGTATCGATACTCCTACGGCCTTGGCGATTAAAGACTACTTCGTCAATAAGCCTGCAAACATAGAACATCAGAAGCAAAAAGTCGTGGGTCACATTGTGTCTAGCGCCTTTAGTAGGTTTGGCAATAATCAAATTTTAGAAGACTTAGCTGTAAAGGATTTGCGCAGCCCTTTTAATATAGCTTGTGCGGCTGTTATATATAGAACGGTTCATCCGGGGTTTGCTGACTTACTGGAAAATAATAACGGGGAGTTTGAAAAAAAGATATCCGCCAGCTGGGAAATAGGATTTAACAAATACCATATTGCATTAGGTTCGGATAATCTCGATGAGGCTGATGTTGTAACCGATCCAGCGCAAGTGGAGGAACTTTCTACCTACCTGAGAGCCAACGAAGGTCCCGGCCAGATGGATGACGGTACGAAGGTTTATAGATTAGTCGTGGGAGATATTTACCCACTAGGAATAGGGTTTACTACTAATCCCGCTGCGGATGTGGAGGGTCTTATAACACAAAGAAAAGGGGTCGAAGACGTCGACACTGAAATTTCCCTTGCTCCCGAAGAAGACGATGAAAAGGTAAGGACGGAGGTGTGTTTAGCTCCGGATTCATGTGCAACGGTTATTACCGTAAAGAGCTCTAATTTTATTAAAAATTTAAAAACCTTAGAAAATAAAATTTCACAAGTAGATGAAAAGAATGTAAATTATAATCGAACTAACTATTTAACTAAAGCTATGGAAAACGAAATCCTAGAAAAACTAGAACGAGCTCTTAAGGAACATGACTTCGCCAAAGAATTCTCAAAAGAAGCCGTGGCAAGTATCGGAGAGGTTGTAGAAGAAGCTATCCGCCAAAGAAGTGACGAGTATGTCGCTGAAAAGGAAAAGGCGGCGAATGCAGAAAAAGACCTTGAAGAAGCCCAAGACAACTTTAAGAAAACGGTTGCAGAAGTAGAGGAAAAACTTACTGCTGCTGAAGAAAAAATTACCGCTCTTGTAGCTGAAAATGCAGAACGAGACGCCAAGGAAGCCTTTAATGCCCGCATGGGTGTCGTGGATGAAATGTACGAGCTTGAAGAAGCAGATCGCGAACTCCTGGCTTCAGAGCTTGGAGCGCTGGATCTCTCGGATGAATCATTTGCTGAATACCAAGAGAAGGTTGCTGTTTTTTGGCAACACAAGGACAAAGATTTTATCCAGGCCAAGAAGGAAGAGTTTGATGCTCGGATCCAGGCTGAAGTAGAAAAGCGCGTGGCTCAAATTGGAACTGCCTCCGACAAAGAAGTAGAGAATTCCGATGCTACCGTAGAAACTGCCATGGAAAACATGGAAGAAGAAAAAAGCGCTCTTCCCAATAATAGCGAAGCTTCTACTGAAGAAGAGGTTACTCTAGCAGACAGATTTCAGAAAGCTTTTTCCAAAGAAAATTTAATTATCACTTAACAACTAACTATCAAATACAATGGCACTAAGACTATTACCATTTAGACAGTACGCGGAGACAGACGTTATTAATATGTTTGCTCTTCAAGAAGCTGATCTCAACGTAGGCACCATGGATGTGGGCTCCGGAGATGCGGGCGTCTGGGTTAAAGTAACCCAAGGCGGTCTCAATGACGGTCCTACCACCTACGATGACCAATACCAAACGTATCTAGGAATGAATCCTAGTAATGTTCCTTATGTCGGGAGAGATCAATATCCTCGCGTGACTACGGAGGTTGGGGTGGCGAACAGTGGCGACAATGCCATTGGTGTTACTCTTTATCAAACCTGTCAACAGGACGAAAACGGACAGAAACTCCTCTATTACCCTCAAAAGAAATTGGAAACCCAATCGATTCTGCCGGGCGAGTCAGTTCCTGTTTTGAGCCGAGGCATTATCAGCGTAGCTTGCGGAGGACCTTTTGCCTCTGGAGCAGTTAATTCTGCTGGCAGTTTGGACATTACCGAATATATTGATGCCGGTCTAGGCAATCCTACGGCAGATATCGTTGGCTTTAACGTAGGTCTTCGACCTGACCAGGGAGCGGCTTTTGATAAGGGGCAACTCTATGCTTCTGGATTCGGAGTGAATGGCGCGGTAGGGGATGACCCCTCAAGTTTTGGCCGTGTACTCGCTACAGGATCCCGAGTAGTAAATCAATCTGGTCAAAATATGGACCAATTCGCAGGTAATCCAAGCAACGCCAACGCTGGCGCCGGTACTGGTTATTACGCTATAATCCAATTTGATACGAATAATCTTACTCGCTAACTCTAAGGAGATAATTTAAAATGAATATTACTCTAAAACGAACCGAAGAACAAGTCGAGCTCATCAAGGCGATGGCTTCCAAGAATCGCGATATCGCGTATGAAGCCCAAGCACTCCTGGCTAACTTTATAGGCCCCGTCCTAGCAGAAGTCATTAACAATGCGCCTGTGCTTAGCAACATGTTTCGTCCTCTGCAGTATAATGCTGATGACAATCCTAGTTTGCCCCTGGATCTTTACTACGATATAACCGCCGAGGATTACATCACCGTCTATAGTCAGTCGATGCCTGGTGGACTTCCTACTAACCAAGTAGCACCGACTGCTGCAGAACTCAAGGTGGCCACATACACCCTTGATAGTGCTGTTAGCTTTGATCGTCGTTATGCGGCTAAAAGTCGTCTCGATGTCGTTGGTAAGACCTTTACCCGTATGGCGCAAGAAATTCTTCTCAAGCAAGAGAAGACAAGTGCTAATTTAGTACTTGGCACTTTGGCCGACAGACGCAATGATGGAAATGTGTTCGGACAGATTTCCGCCAATGGTGGCCAGTTCTTGCTTGCAGACTTGAATAAGCTGCTTACCGCATCCAAGAGGCTTCATGCTTCCTGGAGTGGTGGAACGCCCGACGCTCGTCATGATGGCTTGAACGTTCTCTTGCTTAGTCCTGAAGTTATTGAAGATATGCGCGGAATGGCGTACAATCCGATTGATACTAAGGGTTCCCCAGCAGGAGTTGCTAGTCTAGCCGGCTATGCTACGGACGATATCCGAAACAAACTCTTCAACTCAAGTGGTGAAATGCCGAATTTCTTCGGTGTGCAGCTTCATGAGATCTGGCAGTTTGGCCCGGGTCGTCAATTCACTAATATCTATAACGGATTGGCTGGCACTGCCGTCACTGACCTTGTGGTTGCCCTTAACACGAATCGTGATTCCCTTCTTAAGGTGATTGCTACGGACAGCGAAAGCGGTTCGGAATTCAGTCTCATGGCTGATGATCAATACAGCATTCGTCAACAAAAGATCGGTTACTATGGCTCTCTTGAAGAGGGTCGGGTAGTACTCGACAGTCGTGTGATTTTGGGAACGGAACTTTCTTAAGTTTACCTTCTACTCTAATCTACCTAGAAAACCCGCCCATTGTGGCGGGTTTTCTTTTGTTCACATAAAATTGAGTTTTGTGTAAAATTTTATATAATAATTTATTAAACCTTATACCACCATGACCACAAAGAAAACTAAACTCGACACTCTTAAAACCGCTACCGGAAAACAATCAAAAGCTCGCAAGACCACAAAAAGCAAAGGCTCGACGGCTTCTCCCAAGAAAACCCAACTAGACTCACTTTCCTTTGCCGACGGAAAGCAGGATGAAAAAATTCGCAAAGCCCAAGAGCTGGAGCAGCTCGTAGGACTTAATGAAGTGAACCCTTATGGCACTACTATAACTTCCGTTTTGGAACAAAAGTTAACCGAGATGGCTCTGGTCGATTTGCAGGAATTAGCTGTAACGGTAGGAGTATTTCCCAGCGGCACCGCAACCTCCCTTCGCAATAAGCTTAAAAAGTCATTTAGAGATTACCAGCGAGGGTCCGGCTCTTTCGTAAACCCCACCCAATTGTCTGTTTGTGGAGGCAGAGACCCTAGCGATCCCAAGTTTAAGGCTGCTCTTGAGCTGATGAAAGAGGGCCTGTAATGGCTAACCAAATAGGACAACTTGCCTCGGGTATAGTCCAATGGGATTTCGATTATATCACCGGGGTAGAAGCTGCGACGGAGGTTCAGAAAGTCTCAGGCTGGCTTCTGACTAATTTAGGACAGCTGAACACCCTGATTTACACCACCTTTTATAGTGGTACATTGAATTTAGAAACAGGTTATGCTACTGGAAACCACCTACAGCAAGAAGAGAAGGCTATTTACACCCAAGTATATCTACAAGATTATTATAACAAGCAAGCGCGACTAAGCCTTCGTAGTTTCGTTAACACTTCTACATCATCTACCTCTAGTGTGGAAATGACCCCTTGGACCACCTTAAGAGAAGGAGATACAACAATTCAGCGAGACGCCATTAAGGTGACCGCATCCGCTCGTACGGAAGCTTCCCGTACCTTTAAGAATTTAGCCGCTGCCGCAGAAGCTAAACTTCAAGATTTAGTTTATCGCTATAATTATTACCAGGGTGCACCCCGCCAAGTCGCCGGTAGTGACGGGAATTAAGCATGGCCGATTTAATCTCAGCCGCAGATAAAGCTGATATGGAATTGGCCATTGTGGATGTCCATGACACTTTTGCGCGGGATATAACCATTTATCAGAATAAGACTGAAATCCTAGTAGCCACCAATCCAGTATTTGAGAGTAGCTATAATGCATTATATCAAAAACTTAAAAATGCACAAACCAGCTCATCTAAGACGGTAGTAACGCGCACGGTTGTTTCTGCGAGGGTGCAATATAGACCCGTCCAGGAAGAGCAAGACGAGGGAGGTATTGGGGCGCAGGTTAATGTCCAGTGGGGAATGGGAGAATTACGACTAAAGTTGGACGAGGTAGCTTATAAGGCTTTTAAGTTTGCAACGAAGATTGAAATTGATGGAATCGTGTGGCGAATTGTGACGGATGCTTCGCGGGCCGGGTTATTCGGGCCTCAATATTATGTTTTATATTTAGAGAGGGATGAATAATGGTTCGGCCAGGAATAAATCGTCGCCAGCTTCGTAGTTCTATTTCTCGGCAATTAGGGCCAAAGCTTAGGA
>Ga0209657_1000471_pt1 | contig 26007 bp, 40 predicted proteins | sample SaaInlV_100m_DNA_FD_184650 | JGI IMG/M metagenome (GOLD analysis project Ga0209657, IMG submission 184650) | Marine microbial communities from expanding oxygen minimum zones in the Saanich Inlet - SI037_S3LV_100m_DNA (SPAdes) (version 2) | ecosystem: Environmental > Aquatic > Marine > Intertidal... | reverse complement strand
TAATAGAAAATCAACGTCTGACACAACAAATAACAAAAACAGGAAGTAATAAAGTTATCTAGTAAATGTTAAATACCATAACAGCTTATAAATAAAGTGAGTAATGTCACAAATATTCACAACACATAGCAAAGAAAGATGTGAGATTTGCAAAGAATCTATGATAGAATTGCAAGTTGGAAGATACAAATGTGTTTGCTGTGGTGCTAAATCAGATAGTTCTTAGATTTTTAGAATCCATTCCAGTAACTCTATTTTTGATTGGAGCTCTAAATATTGCCCATAGTCTTTATGATGGTAGAAGAATCTTACCGTTTTAAAATCTTGAAGTAGTATTCTCAATTCCCTTTCATTAATCATAATAGAGTTACAGGACACATAGTTCAAAGTAATAATGAATCAGTCTTGGCTTCATCCGTAATGCCATTACTTAGCCCTCTTTATACATATCTTTGTTTTGCCTATATCCTGTACTATCAACTTCATACCATAATTATTAATTTTGTTTTTTGGCGATAATTCCTGTAAGAATTTAATGCCTGATTTTTTAATTAATTTGTTATTTTTGAATGGTTTGTAATTTACATAATGATGGTATCTATTAAATTTCCAAACTACCTTAGCTACATCTGGGTGCATTTCTTCAAGCATTTTTGATTTTGGATATGTGCCATTTTTTGAATAGAATTGTTCGTGATTTCCACCACTCATTCTTTGGGTAGTGACTTTCCCTTGTAAAAATGCGTTAAACTGTAAAGTTACCCACCCATCTTTTAGGACTCTTAATGACAAATCAGTATCTTCATTATATCTTCCACGCCATCTATAAGGTATGTTATTTTTAATGAATAAACAACTGTATATTCTAGTATTTAGAATAAATGGTGGTAATTTAGAAGTTGCTTTTGCAAAAGAATAATAATTTGGTGCTGATAATGCAATATTTTCATATCTCATAATAAAATCTTCCATGCACCTAAAAATAGTTCCACTCGTTACTTCTGCTTTTACATTTTTATTCAGTCTATGAAATGCGTCAAGGTTATCATCTAAAACCCAATGATGATCATACCCTAATTCTATTGAATGGTCCCAAGCATAGTTCCTAGAGGCACCTGGTCCTATTCTTGGGTCATCATCATGCCAAAAAGTATCATATTCATCTATGTATTTTTGTGGTGTAATGAGTAAATTATCAGGATTAATTATTTTTGCATAATTATCATATTCATTACTTTCTACTATCATTTTATAAGGAACGTTCATATCATTTAACGCCTTGTAGGTAAGTCCATTTTTCCACCTTCCTTTTGATACTATGTAAATTGGATATTTAGGATTCATCAACCCACCTTTTTACAGTTTTATTCCAATGTGACTTGAATGGAAACCATATACTTTTAGTTTTTGGTGTAAGTTTTTGATTGATTAATTTAGCAAATTCATTTAAATCATTTTCTGTTTCAAATCTTATTATGATTTTACTAAATGGCTCTTTTTTTTCTTGTGTAAATTCAGGCATATTAACCCATTCATCATTTATTGCCATCTTTAAGGCGAATAATCATGCCACGATAAATATGTATCACAATTTTCACAATACCAATAATCAGTCCAACCTATTGACTCAACATTATAATCTAGTTTATCAGATTGACATTTTGGGCATTTGGCAAACATATTATTTCTTGACATTTCTATTATTCCATTCTTCTGTTTCAATATGAATACATAATTTACACTTTTTTTTGTTTTGATAAACTAAAGGAAAATCATGTATAGAACAAATTTTTAATTTATTCATTTTTTTCAATTTTCATCTTTGATTAATCCCAAGTATTTAGATTCCATAGGTCCCTCGATTAGTTCTTTCATGTTCTTAATCATGTCTATGATAACAGAATCCTTTCCAGTCATCTGGTCTATTTGGTCCCATGATATGTTCATCTCTAATTGGATTTGATGTCCTCTTACTTTGGTTGTTGCATAAGGTATTGCCTTTATTTTTAGTGGCTCTCGTAGTCTTGTTACTACTTCCTTAGTCTGATGGAATTCTGATTTTTCACTCATCATAATTCTCCTCTGCGTCTGGGTCTCCATCTTCTTCGTATCTTGCTTTAAGATATGAATCTATGAGATAGTTCAAGTTCATTCTAATAACAAATCCTTTTCAATTAAGCCTTGTGTATTCTCTATACCTTGTTTGGAAATGTAAGCTTCTCTTTCACATCTTTTACAACATTCTGTACAGAAATCTATTGATTCAAGTGATTTAGTCATGCCATATTCATGGTCGCATATTTCTTCTGACCCACAATTATCACAAAAAATATCATAATCGTTTTCTCTTGGGTTATTCATTCTAACTACCATCTTCAATCTCCATTCTTCTATCTACTATTCTGATATGGGCTTCTGCCAACATCATTATTTGTTCGTAATTCATATCTAAATAGAGATTAATCTTCAATATAAATCAATAAGGTCAATCTTCTTCGTCTATTTGGTCAGAATTATCCCACCATTCTGGTGGCTCTGCCTTTGGTTTAGGGTCAATTATCGGGTCCAACCATGAACAAGACCCCCTGCAACGCTTGTTCTTTATTGACCTCATCAAGTAGTAATAAGGTAATAGTCTCTAATGTGAACATTTTAACATAGTGATTATTCTCTTTCATTTTCTTCATACTCCTCTTGATTCTCTCTTACTATATCGTCATAAATTACTCTAAAAAGATTGAATGTTCTTTCATCTTCATTACTTGGGTGTCTATCCTTGAAGGCTAGATTATACCACTTTAATATTCTTGCATAGTGTTCCTCATAGATACCTACATCATGGTCAATTCTAACCATGTTCATTCACTTTACCTTTGTATGCGTCAAATGATATTGTCATGGTGCCAGGTTTACTAGTCATTAGTTTGTTACCTTTCTGTTCCATCCATTGGTCTGTATTGTTTTTAATAGCACTTGTAAAACATCCTGAATTAACCATGATTTGTTCTTTGGTGTCCCATGAGTTTATCTTATCATTATAGAAAAAAGTATCACGTTTTATTGCCATTGGGTCATGTAGATGACCCATTTGATATACATCTGCTTCACAGTTTACAGTGAGATTCTCTAATGCTTTTAGTGTTCCACCACCACCTGCACCATGATTAACGAATAAAGTCTTTTTCATCATACTCTTATCTTTGAATCTAATATCTAGTCTAACAAATGCTTTACTTCCTAGGAATGTCATGTTGTTGTATTTACAATATCTTTTCATATCTCCTTCTGTTACTACTCTAGATTTATACTCATGATTTCCCCATTGCATATACCATATCTTTTCCATGCCATAGTTCTTTGTATAGTAATCTTGTTCATCATACAACTCTGCACATCTTTCATCTAACTCGTCTTGTTGTTCTGCCAGTGTTCTTAACCCAACTGCTTCATCTTTGAATCTTGGGTCACCTGGAAGAATTAAATCAAGTTGGTCACCACCAAATGAAGTAAATCTGTATGGGTCGTCTAGTATATCCTTAACTCTACGTGTAAATAATTCTTCTTGAAAGTTTGTGTTGCCTATGTGTATATCTGATAGGTTCTCCCAATGAACAATAGTATCTTTTTTATCTAACTCTATGATGATTTTTTTAGAATACACTTGTTACAAGTTGGTAAATCGTCTACTAAAGTAACTAACATATTTGAACTATAACACACTTGGCATAAACTATTCATCTCTCATCTCCCAACTGCCTTTGATACTGTGATGTTTCATACAGAAATCCATGTATAACTCTTTACAGATTTTACAATAAGGGTGTTTTCTTGGTGTGCCTGTAAGTTTCATTATTCTTCTCCTTTCATATCCCATTTCTCTGCTTTTTCTTGACATGACATGATGTAATCTGCTACATCCCTACTTCTTTCGTTTGGTTCTACACGAATGATTAGCTCATCATCTAATAGAATGTCATAATCCTCATCTATATCTTCCCAGTTGGTGAATCTATCCTTAGTTAGTTTCATACGAAGAATTCACCTGATTCTAACTTGGCTAGGTGTTTACTGTATTCTTCCCAGGCTCTATATGTTACTAGGAATTCTGTCAGTTCATCTACTGTTATATTCTTTAACTCCATTATCTTTCTTAGGTCCTTAATTGATTCGTGATTGATTAGTATGTAATTCAGTTTAAGTCTCTCAAAGTCTGCATTTCTTTTTAGTGTCCTTTCTGTAGGCATTTCAAGTGAGCCATGAACCTTGCCATCTGATTCAAGATATCTTTCCATCTTACCATACTCAAATTTAATATCGACATTCCTCTCACCATACTTTTGATGAAATAATCCACTCTTGATATTGACCTCTCTATGTACTCTGAATCCTGATTTTCTTAGGGTGTTGTGTATCAGGTCCTCTTTGTTCTTCCCTGAAATAGAATGGTCTATTTTCTTATTCATTACTGACTTGTTTCCTCTAGTCAAGTTCGTGGTCCTCACATAATTTTATACTTCTACTGTGTCTGGTTTCTAGTTCTACCTTACATACTTTACATATTACTCTGTTTCTCATAATTCAATCTCACATTCTTTACATTTCATATTACCAAAATGATTATCGAATCCACACTTTGGACAGATTAATCGTTTAGTCATTGTTTCTTTAAGACTCCCACTTTTGGCTCATACAACCAGCCTTTAGTCTTTCTTGCCTCAACGTATCTTAAGATTGTATCATCACTATAAAATAGTTTATGATTTTTTGATAACTCACTTGCTAGGTCATGGATATATACAAAGCCATCATCATTGTCTTTTGCCAGTTCCCTGAAACAATCTTCAAAATATACCTCCTTGTTTGTACTGTGTCCTCTTAGGTCCATCTGGCTTATACCCTTGTCAACCTTCATTCCAATGGTGGCTAGACACTCCTGATAGAATGTAATCACATCTTCTACAATCTCTGTTGTTATTCTCGTCTTGAAGAATAGCTTAGCCCAGGCTTCACAGAGTCTTTGTATTCCTTCCATCTGTCTGGTCTGTATAGGTAGTGAACCATCTTCCTGTTCTATCATGGTGAATTCTACATATTTGTTAATTAGTAACTCCTCTGCTTCAGGTGTGAATACTGGCTTTAACAATCTTAGATAGTTTAACAATCCTTTAATCCATTCTGGTTTGGCAGCTTGTTCTATCTCACCTCTTTTACTTTTGGTAATATGTAACATCTTGGCTCTGATTTGATTCTCTAGTGTTTCATGTTTTAATCTGATTAGTAGGTCAAATCTGGATATGGTACTAGCGTCAAATGGTAGATTGTCTATGATTGTTTTTCCCTCATTCCATCTTTCATTCTCTGGGTTGCAGCTAGCAATAATTGCTGTCTTACATTCTGCATTACCCATGTGTCCACCCTTGTTGTATGTTGCTCTCTGTTGTTCCATAGCTTGGTTGAGTTTCTTCTGTTCTTGTTTAGGCATTTTATCATACTCGTCTACTATCATGTGTCCACCTGAATTTAATATCATGGCACCTTGTCTGAGTATCTTCATGCCATCATAATCATCTAGTGCAAACATCAAGCCAACTCCTGTGGCATTACTTCCATCTACAATACTGCTCTTTTGAGTTACAGTATTTGCAAACTTTACCAGCTCTGATTTACCTGTATCAGCTTCACCTACTAGCATTAAATGAGATTCTTTCCTATACCCTTCAAAGTCTGAGCCACCAAGAAGTGATAGGTATAGTGCCTTTTTCTCCAATTCCCTACCGTATATCTTAGGACAGAATGAAGCAATTAATTTAGTGATATAATTTTCTGTGTCCACATCTGCCATCTCTTTTACTATTGTGAGTTCGTGTGGTGTTAGTGTTACCTCTGCTTTTTCCTCTAGGTCTTGAATGAACATTGTATCAATGATTAACATTTTTTCTGATTCTACCTTTGCACCATTCTTTGGTTCTTGTACTGTGTACACACCGATAAATCGTTTGGTCATACCACTTGCAATATTGTTAGTATCATCTCCATGAAGAATAGATTTAATCATAATTGGATTATTGTTCTTTGCCTGTGATTCTATCTCCTGGATTAAAACGTGTTGAATATATTTACCTGTTTCTATATCTAACTTCTTTGGTGTAGGTCCTATTATGATACAATCGAATTGAATTACCTTACCTAAATCTTTCTCTCTTAGGTCTGATAGAGTTATTATTGGAATGTTACAGGTGAATGTAACCTTAACCCTATCAACTGCTTTATAGAAAGTCTCTAATTTTTCAGGGACTAGATTGATTTTTGTTATCTCTTGTTTAATTATTGTATGTTTAGATTCCTCTGCTCCAGGTGCGATATTATCTATTCTATCTTGTAACATACCCTCTGACATATTATTCACTTTTATGGTTGCCCACCTTTTAATCCAATAACTAGCGATAGCTGTGTGTACTGCACCTGATACCCTTCTGTCTAGGTCATGTGAAGCAGCCTGAATAAAGTCCATACTGTCTATATCAATATGATATGAGCCTTGCATTATCACTTTGGATAGGTCAGTATTCATTAGATTTTCTTTTAATTCATCTTCATGTCTTGAGGCTGTCTTATTATTATCAGCTTCATTATGATTGATAAATAGTAATTCTTGGTCAATAAAACTGCTAAAGGTTTCTTCCATTGTTTTACCTTCTGATATCTTACTAGATTTGAACTTGTTATATTGGTCCATATTGCCACTATATCTAAATGAAATTGTATCACTCATACCTGTAAGTAAGCTTATAAGCTTACTGGTCACTTCTCCTTTTTTCTTCAAAGTATTCTAATTCTTTATACATATTGAATAATTCCTCATCTAGAGATATAATCTGTTTCTGTATATTAATAATCTTCTCCTCTCTTTCTTTGATTATATTGTCAATTATTGTCAATATCGTGCCACTCCAATATTCAACTGTCTTTTACTTTTTGCATTTCTAGGAGCTATGGCTAATCTTGCTCCACAACATGGACAATAATGTAATCCTTTGATATAATATTCACATGTCCTACAGCGATAATATCCGTTTTTAAAGGCGTTTCTATTAACTCTTGATATATCATAATCACCTTTAAATTCTGGTAATTTACATCTGCCTTTACAAACACACCAACCCATTAGTATCTGCCACCTTCATATACTGTTCTATGATATTTTGCCTTTGTTCTAACCCTTCTGGAACAATTAGGGCAATATATTCCAGGACAATCTTTCTTTAACATCCACCCTGATTTATGACCATCATCACAATGGGTACAAAAATTATGTGTTTTATAACTTGTATAGAATCCTTCTCTTAATTTCATGTTCTTTTTTTCTTTCGTTTCGTTTTATTAATCTTTCTTTTGGTTTTGATAGTCATTCTAACTGCTAACACTAATCTCTCAAAGTTTTCTCTTTTCATTCTAGTGAGTCCTGTTCTGATATGGTCTAGTCTAGTATGAATACCATTCTTAATTAACATGAATCTCTCTGGGTTCTTTTCCACCATTGGCTTTAATGCCTTTAGATATAGTTGTCTGCCTTTCTCTCCTTTTGGATAGTTGGCTCTAATCACATCATTCTCAATGTACCATAAATGATGAATAACAAATCCTCTAAGTTTGAATTTTTCAAGTGTTACAAAGCAACGGTTATCAAAGAATCTGATAGCAAGTTCTTGCATGATGTTTGTTGCCTCATCATTCATGTTTACAGGTGCCAGTACATTTGCCAGTATTTACACAATGACAAATAGGCACATCAATACATATTTTTTTACAATCACTACACTCGTTAAACTGAGATTCATAGTAGTCGTTATACCTCATTGAATACTCTACTGATAGTGACTCGTCATTAGTATAAGCCATACAAAATGATACAATATCTTCCTGGTCTAATACTCTATCAGGATATTTCTCTTTGTATTCCTCTACCCAGAAATCTATTCTTACCATCATTATCTGTTCGTTGAGTTCTTTTGATGGGTGTACTATATCTAAGAGACTATTACTCACAGCCTAATCTCCAGGCACTTGATTCATAGTTTGGTATTGAAGAATCATCAACTGAGAATAGCCACTCCTTAGCTGCCACTCTAAAGTCTTTCATAATTATTTCTTCCCACTCTGCTAGTATGTCCTCGTCTTTTTCATCTGATTGTATGTATCTATTCCAGTTCCTCATTAGATTAATAAAATGTTCATTCTTGTAATAGTCGGCATTAGAAAAAATCTGGTCAGACAACTATGAACAATCCTTAGTTGCCTTGACCTGTGCTAAATTTATCAAATGGGTAATACCTGCATTGACAATTTGACCAAAGGTATTAGAATTTTCATCTAAGTCTGGGTGAACTTCTTTAGCGTCCTTATAGGAAAGGACTCTCATTCTTTTCAAGCCACCTAATAGCACTTGTTCATCTTCTGTTAGTTCCTCTGGCACTTCTTCCCAATTAACTTTATGTGTTGTAACTTGCTGAGCTACAGATGGCATATTGTTAATCGTTGGAGAGAAGTCTTTTGCTCCAGCACAGTTACCATCTCTGGTGTAATGTGCCTTCCCATTATTGTCTTGCCATTGTAATGATACTAAGCCTTGATACTCTTTCTCATTACAGTACATTGTATTTCCACATTTAAAACAAGGTCCCGAAGCACCTTTTTCTTTTGTTGGATTTCTAGGCATTATGTTGTTAATTTATTTCTCTTATTTAATCGTTTGTTAATTTCATCTAGCTTGTTATTCAGTTTAACTATCTGAGCTTGTGTGGTTTTTTTGGTCCATGATAGATTCCAGAATTTTTGTCTGCAAGTGTTAGAACAATATTTTTTATGTGGAGTAATTGCTCTGAACTCACTCTCACAATAAAGACATACATTGATAGATGTTTCTCGTTGTGCTAACCCTGTTCTTCTTTTCTTATCTCTCTTTACATTATATTTTTCTCTGGATTTATTGTAAAATTTCATTACACATTCATCACACTTTCTTCTCTGTGAGTCACCCTGGTCAAATTTCACCTTACACCCTATACATTTTATGATAAATATACTACTCAATAGTGAGTCTATTTTTTAGCCTTATTTAATTGTTCTATTATTTGGTCCTTCTTCTGTATCTCTTGTTTTAATGCTATGATATAATCTACTAAATCAACTACTGTTGGCATGATTATTATTTAATTGGTATAATTTAAAGATTATGAATAGTATGGAATGTATCTGGTGGCACCATTATATTTGACTATAAAATATGCTGTTGGTTGTGCAGGAAGAGCTGGTGCACCACCTGATGAATGTGATGATGTGTCAATATCAAAGAAATCAATAGTTCCCCCAGTTGAAAAATCTAAATCATTACCACCCATATCTATTTGAGTGTTTATGGTTATTGTATCTGTTATGGCATTAGCTAATGTGACATCTCCATCAACTTGTAAGCTATCGGGTATGCCCACACCTGTATTATTTAATTCCATTCTGAGTGAGCCACCTGTTACAATCTTAATAGAATCATCTGAACCTGAATATATCTTACTGTCTCTATCAACATCAAAAAACATATTCTGACCATTGATGTTTAATTGTGCTGTGAATAATCCATTAATTTGTATTGTGTCAGCAGTTGTTGAACTACCTAAAACAACATCATCATCAACTGTTAAATCATTTGCAATATTTACATCATTACAAAAAATATCTCCAACTCTATTTGTTAGGGACCCAAAATCAATACCTGTTGCCAGAACATTAGATTTAAAATCTATTGTACTAGGACCTATTGTAATATGTTGTGTTGCACCTGTTTTAAATTCTGTGAATTGTGTAGAGTCTACAACATTAGATATTCCAGCTCCACCACCTACTGTTGAGAAATCAATCCTGGTATCTTTATCTATCCTGAGACTTTCTAAATATTGTACTTTTGTTTTCTCTGTGTCTCCACCCACTTTGTTTGTTTCTCCACTTGATACCTTTGGTGGATTAGCTGGCATACCTCTAAAGGTTGAGGACATACCTGTAATATTTTGTCTAAACTGACCAAAGTTTTTAGCAATTTTTCTATTGGTATCTACTGCACTATTGAAAACACTTCTTGGCTTACCCATATCTATGTGAAGATTTTCACTCCTTTAATTCTTCTTTTAAGTCCACCTAATCCAGTTGGTGGTTTTGTAATACTGTACTCTATTCTTTTGGCTACAAGTTTAATTGTGTTTGCACCACTATCTGAGTCATTAACTAGATTACTATTCTCAAATATGAAAGAATCGCCAAAGTCAACATCGAACACATCATCTCCAGATGTCTCCAAGTTAAACTCTTTATGCTGGAATTTCTCTATTTCTAATTGAGATTTAACATCATTGAGTAATTGGTCATATACTGTAATGTCTGGTCTTTGAACAAATGTTGGTTCTAGATTGATAGTTGTATCTTGTCCACTTGTTGCTAGTAATGGTTTAACAAATCTAAAGGCGTCTAAATATAAATCCACATCTCCACCTGCTAAAGTCTCAAATGTTACTGTTACATTTTCATCATCTAAGATACTAGCTGTTGGATTATATCTACCAAATCTGTCATAGGGTGTAAGCCATTCTAGTCCTACAAATTTAACATTTCTCCATTCAAAGATATTAATCACTTCTAGGTCCTTTGGTGGTATTAATGTGAAGGCTCTCTCTAATCCATCTGCTGGTCGTCTGCCTCTATACACTCTGAATGATGATATTGGTAATCTAATGTCTTGCCAATGATTACTGAACTCTATTTCAAAATCTGAATATACCACGTTGTCAGATGTGTCTATCATGAAACATCTCATGGCATGATTAGCGTCTAAATCAGGTCCACTATTCTTAACAAGTTTTGTCATAAATGCTATTGAGTTAATCTGCCCTAAATCCTCTGAACTAGCACCTTGATTGAATCCTCTCTTACCATCGTGTGTTAAGTGTGAATTCTGAATATCTATTGTTGCTGGTTCTGTAGTTGTTGAGGGTGTACTTCTAGCAGTAGAGCCACCACCATAAATTCCACCAACTCCTTCTGTAGTTGCATTATAGGTATTGTTTGGGAATGGTACTCTAAAACAAGCCCAAGCTCCACGTTTGTAAAAGCTACCTGTTGGAGTTGAATGACTAGCTACTGTGTCTACTATACTTCCCCATGTGTAATTAAATTTAAGTGCTGAATCAACATTCTTTGAAAATACTCCACCTGCTTTTGTTATATCTGGATAAGTGGTAGAATCTGTTATTGCACTTCTTGGTGTTCCATTTATTAGGTCTACACCTGCTACATTGGTTACAGAATTAAATGGGTGAAAACAATCGTTGGCAAACATTGTACTTGATATGTCTGTCCATGTTGGTGTAGTTCCAAAATTATTACCTTCATACAGTTTACTCTCATCTATAATTGCTACTTGAACTTGGTCATTATTACTATCAAATGAATATTTAGTAACCCATGCTGAACCATTCCACTCTACAACTTGATTATCAAATCCTGCCAAATCCCCTGAACCTGTTCCATTAACTAATACTCTGAATCCTCTTGGAAATCCATCTCTAGTTAAGTCATAAGAATAACCTTCATTACCAGCTCCACTATCTGCGAATGTATCTAAATTAGCATTTGATGTCGCTCTTACATCTGCCCAAGTTCTGAAAAAATTCTCATCCCATATTACAAGATTATGGTCCCACATCATTTGACCTGCATTATTATTATCTGGGTCACTTCCCATGTTTTGCCATAATCCAGATTTATCATCTGTCCAGGGTGAGTATTGTATAGTATTACCAAATTCAGAAGCCATGTCTATCTGTTGCCAGAATGATGGATTGCCTGGTGTTTGTGTGTTATTATTAACTAATGATTTATAATGTTTACCTCTACCGTTTGTCTGGGTCACTTTAACTTTAGCGTCTATTGGATATGATATTGTACTGTCATATTCTGGTCTAAATCCAAACTGTAATATCTGTGAATCATATTTTGAAAATTCAATAGGAAGTGAACCGTGGTCAGCACTACCCCATGACAATAGATTGGTTCCAGTCTCCATACCAATTTGACCCTCTTGGGTTCCAACTGTTTTAGGGTTTGTTACTTTGGCATTTTTGATAGTTACTGTTGGAGTGTTGTCACCTGATTGTCTTAGTCTAAATTTGATTGTGTTAATTGCGTCTGCGATAAAAGACAACTCATAGAATGTAAGTGACCCACCTGCTGATACTGACGCACCAAATTTATCTATCAAATCAAGCCATCTATTGTATATGGTATCTTCATTTAATCCATAATCATAATTATTATATGTAAAATCTGGTAAGTCATTTCCTAATGAACCTGTCCATGATGTTCCAGCGTCTAATAATGTTGGTTGCTCACTACCTTTATTTTCTCCATAAATATCTCCTATATCTTTAGCTACTGCAAACCCATCTTCAAAATAATATGGTTTAGTAAAATGAATATGTTGAGTATGGTATTCAATACCAAGACACTCAATACTTAGTAGAGTTCCACCATTTGATTTATCCTGTGATGGTATAATATTTACAATTTCAAAAAATCTGTCATAAGCATTACCACCAATGTCAGTACACTCTATTTGGATTCTATCTCTTTTTTCTATTACATTACCTGATGTGATGTATTTACCATCAAGAGCTCTAAGAACTATCATAGCCTCATTTACTTCACCCGTTCCTGTGTCTGTGAATAATGGTAAAGATGTTATATCTGGAGTGATTTCTGCACTAGTTGTGTATGTATCTGATTCATCAAACCATGTGACGGTAAGTGAACTATAATTAGATGGCATTATTTATGTCACCACCCAATGCTAATGTTATTGTAAATTCTACAAGGTCCTTTTTCTCACCAATATATCTAAAATTTGCACTTCTAAGGTGATACCCATAAGTTGAAGTTGGCACTACATTCCATTGAGGACCATTATCCATTCTTAATCCATATCTGCCTTTAGTGAATCCTGTAGTAGTGTTACCTTCTTGAAGCCATTTACTAAGTTTATTTACAAGATTAGTTGTTGTATCATTGTCTGTATCTCCAGATACCCCATGAATTGTAATATCTAATCCATCAACACCCATATCTTGAAGTTCATTGTTATCTGCGTCTACTGCTGGATTCTCTGGTACAGCTCGTCTAAAGTCTACTTGAATATCATCTGTATATCCACCATCAGATGGGTTTCTTGAATCAGGGTTTAACAGTTGTGTATTAGTTGTTGTAGCTGTTGCTTCAGTTCCGTTAGCGGCACTTGTTTGGACTTGCCAAATTGCAATATTTTCGTTAGCCATTGAATACCCTCGATGGTTTACCTGTTCTTATTTTTATGTCTTGACCTGTGCTTATATCTGCTGTTCCAGGTTGCATGAATGAATTATTGATTACTCTATCAATTCCACCTGTTGCCACTAATCCTCTAGATGATACTATCTGTCCACTTCCACCTCTTAGTCCACCTATTGTTGTTACTATAATATTTGTAAATCCTTGTCTTAATTTCTGTTTTTCTTCTCTGGAACGAAATGCAAAAATCTCTCTTTCAATATCTCGTTTGAATCTTCTATCTAACAATCTACCTGGTTTCATGAGTTCATTTATAATAAACTTAACCACCTCAAACATGATAAGAGCAAACCCTGCTATACCTGCACCCTTTGCTAATTTTCTTAACATACTATTCATAAAGAATTGAACAGGATTAGTTGCTAATGCTCTAACATTACCAAATTGTGCTGTTGTCATTCTTTGTAACTCACCTACTTGACCTTTATCAAATTCGTCTATTTTCTTTGAGAATGATTTTATATCTTTCTTTTCTTGAACTTGTTTGGCTAAGTCATTTTTATTATCTGATGGTTGTGTTGGTTTAGAATCTGATACTAACTGTTTAATCTCTATCTCAAAATCTGGGTTATCAACTGCATTAGCTTGAATGAAAGTATTTGTATGTGTAGGATTAGCTGATGTCCATTCAGAAGATTCTAACATTCTCTGAATCATTTGGTTAATTAATTCACTTATTCGAGCCAATTAATCACACCTAACTTATAGAAATAGTGTCACCTGTAATACGTACAAAAATATCAATACTTACTTTACCTTCATTTGGTTTAGACACATCATACTCTCTTAGAATACCTGTGGCGGCAAAAGTTTTAGTTGCACCTGATACATCTTTTGCTACTATCTTCCAAGATGTGCTTGTCATATCTCCATCTGTATCAATTTGTCCTAATGTGTTTAATGATGATAATTCAGGTGTAGATACTAATAATGTAGCAGTAAACCAATTATCACCTTTTCCGTATGAGAATAAAGCACCACCATCTGTAGTTGCTACTCTGTCCTCTGGTCTACCGATATGAAGATTTAGATTAGTTAGAAGAATATAATTATCAGAACCAACTTCGAGAGTAAGTTCAGAAGCATTTACAATTTCAGTAATTTCACCAAGATTAGCCATATAGTGATTATCTTAATTCTGTAAATAATAGAAGTAATTAAACTCTTACTACCACTTTGAATCTGATTACTCTACCCTTTACCGTATCGCCCTTAAACATGGCAGGTAGATTCATTACTTGAATTACATTAGATGATTCTGCTAGTCTTGTGGATTCTGCTCCACCAGGAGTTCTTAGGTCATAGTTGGTCTCTAGTTGGGTTATGATAGATTTAGTGAAATCATCTATATCTTCCTCTGTCTTTGGTCCATCTTTTGCCTCTACTACAAAGATAATTTTAACCCTGAAATCATACTCATGTCCTAGAGTTACATTGTTTGATGTGATGGCAATATCAGAAACATTAGCCACTAAATCATCTGATGTTACCCAGAGTCTTGGAAGTGGTGGTTGGTTTATTCCCTTAGTCGTTGGAGAACCAGCTTCAATCTTTCTAAATTTAGTCTTGTCACTAGGAGTTGTATCATATAGATTAGTTGTATCATCTTTTAGTATCTCCACTATTCTCTGTTTTATCCCAAAGAAATCTATGCTGGTCAAAGAAGTGCTTCACCGATAGTGATGTTCTTGATTTGACTATAAAATATATTGCCACCACCGTAAGCATACTTTGCCTGTATCTTCCATATTCCAGGGTTTTCACTAAATATTGCAGAGGCAGTTGTGAATGACCAGATTCCATCTGTGCCACCATCTACATTAGTTGCTGTTGCTGTATGAGTTGTAACTATACTGTCTGGGTCCCTTAGGTAGATAGTAATGCTAGATAGGTCATTAATGTCTATAACTGTGTCTGTTCCGTTTGTTCTTGTCTTGGCTGTGCCTTTTATTATAGTCCCTACATCTTCACTTGATATTGTAATTACTGTTCCGTTAGCCATTAATCATCATCTATTATTTTTAAAATCCCAGAATTAAGAGAATCAATAACAATTAGATTATCTATATCTATTGAGGATATTGATAACATATCATTGACGTTTTTGTTAGTAGTTGAAGTGAATACACCTACATTATTTGCTGTAAATACCACTCTAATCTTGTTGATTAGTTCTGTGATTCCAAGTGTGTCAAGTGCCTCTTTGACTATTCCTGTGACATAGTTGAGTGAGTCTGTTAATTGTATAATATCATTTATTACTTTACTGAATCCTCTAATCTTATTGTTTACAGATGTTATGCCAACTGTAGATGTTAGATTTCTCAATAGGGTAAATACTCTGTTATTAGATTCTGTTATTCCAACTGTTCTTGTAAAGTTTCTGATGAGTGAGCCTAACCTATTACTACTCTCTGTGATTCCTACTGTGTCTGCAAAGTTTCTAATCTGAGCTCGTAATCTGTTAAATGACTCTACAAGTAGGACAGTATCTACTACATTCTTGACAGGTCCCAAGTATTTCTGAGAAGCTTCTGTTATGTCTACTATTGCATTTTGTATTTTTACTATTAATAATTGGTCTATCTGGTAGAATCCTAATCCATCTTCATTGAGATAACTGCCAGTTCCATCTTCAAGTGCATATACATTGACATCTGTAAGTAGTTTGTTTATGGTTGATTCTACTGCTACAATAAACTGTGTTGCTACTTTGAAGAATCCTGTTACATAATTCTCAAGCGTGGTTAGTCCTATTGTATCTGATATGTTTTTAATTATTATGTTTAGTTTCTCACTTGCTTCTGTTATTCCTACTGTTGATGTAATATTCTTGAATAGTTGTGTGATTCTCTCTGAGGCTTCTGTGATACCGATAGTATCTACAACATTCTTTATGACATAGATTAATACATATATTTTCTCTGAGGCTTCCGTAATTCCTACTGTGTCAGCGATATTCTTGAATAGTTGACCTATTCTCTCTTTACTCTCTGTAACTCCAACTGTCTCATTGATTGTTATTTGTAGAAGGTCTTGGAGATAGTTTCCACTTCCATCTTCTAGGTATAAGTTACCTGAGCCATCTTCCAGTAGGAATTCAAACTCTGATGATGTATTATTAGTAACATCTGATATGCCAATGGTATCTGTAGTGACGGTTTTTGAGAATGTCCTATCTCTGTTAGATGATTCAACTATTCCAACTGTATCTAATATGCTTCTTACTTGATTACGTAATCTATTGAATAACTCTACAACTCCAACTGTATCGTTAACAGTTCGTGATAGTCCAATATTATGATTCTCTGATTTAGTTAAGCCAACAGTATCAGATAGATTCCTTATTTGACTTCGAAGTCTATTAAATGACTCTGTAATACCAACTGTATCAGCAAGGTTTCTTATCTGACTTCTTAGTCTATTCTTAGATTCAGTTAGTCCAACTATGTCATTAATCTCTACCTTTAATGCTCTTACACGATTGACAGTTTCAGATAAATCTACTGTATCTGCACTATGATAAATAGGCACATCTTGTTTGTAATATCCTAAGCCACTCTCTAGTTTTATTGCTCCTGTTCCATCTTCAATTAGGTATAGGTCAAACTCTGGGACTTTAGATTCTGTTATCTGTACGGTATCATTAACTACCTTAGTTGGTATATCCTGTCTATATCCACCTGAACTATCTTCTAATATATAATTCCCTGAGCCATCTTCCAGGAGAAACTGAAAGCTCAAGTGTGTTCAATTAGTCTTTCAGAGCGAAGTGTATGGGTATTACCTTGTTTATCTGTATAATGTTGAAGATTAATCCAAGTAGAATCTACCTCTTTATTCATCACACTAATATGAGACATTCTTGTACCGTTCTTTGCTCTAGACATATTTAATACCTATTCCCCCAGAAGTTAATACTTTTACATTTTTCAATTATATTTTTAGGTAAATAGTCCTCAACTTTATAATCCGACTTTACTACTGATTCTGTCTTTATTGTATGCAATTTCATTCCATAAATATCATCATTATATTTTATACCATTATGATTAATCTGTTTAAGGTTATTTAATCTATGTTTGTATTTTGGTATATTTAAAAATTCATATGTTTTATCAAGTTCTTCATATGTATTGTTAATTAAATCATCATATTCAATAAAATGACATAATCCACGATTCTCAAATTTTAAAAGATTTTTTATACTTTTTAATTGTAAATCAATCATACCATTTTCTTGCATTAGAAAATCACATTGTTTTTCAATATTATCACTATGATTAACTAAGTAATTATTATCACTTGTTTTTGAAATTCTTATAAATGAGGCTAAAATCTCGTCTAATGGTCTTACCATAATTATAATTTTAATATTGTTTTTTAAGTGGTTTTTTAGTTGTTGTAATACATTCTCATGACCCCATGCCTGTCTATCTATAATATATTTTTCTTTCCAATTTTCATAATAATTAGGAATGATATTGCCTATTACATTATCTAAAGATTTTATATCTGAAAAATTATCAAGTATTTCATTTGTATATAATTTTGATGTTACATGAATTAATTCTGCAACTGGACTATTTCCTGTTACTGCGATATCTGGATTTTGATTCATAAGACTTGCAAATAATGTATTTCCTGTTCTTGGAAGTCCTGATAGAAAGAAATATTGTTTTGTCATTGTATTGAATCATCTGCCAATGAGTTATCTGAATATCCAATAATTTTATTTTCTTCTATTACACGATTATTAAGAGTATCTAATTGAGATACAGATGCTTTGTATAAATCCTTATTACCTGAATCTTTTGCAATTTGTAATTCATTTTTAAATCTTTGTGCGAATGAATCAAACTGATGTGTGTTTGCATTAGTTGTATCAAATGATGAATCCAATTTAATTTGTTCCTGTTTTATTATTTCCCATTGTTGAACCTCTCTTACCCTATCTTGTGCAATTCTTTTCATATCTAATAATTGAAATTGTGCTTTCTTTATCTGTGATTTTTTAATTTTAATAATTGCTATATCCTTATTATTAGATTTATCCAATTCATCAATCTGTGCTTCCAGTAATTCTATTTCACCTTGTTTTTCTTCATAATCACATGATTCATACATTAGATTTGTAAAATGTACATTTTGTTCTCTAACACTCTGCCAATATTTAGAAGCAGGAGTAGGGAATTTCATATCAGTTAATACTGAATATCTAGCTTCTGTATCTGTTCTAAATATCTGTCTTTTATTAAATGTGTCTTGTAGTTGGGATTTCATTGATTCCATAACTTGTAAATCCTTTTCAGTTAGAATACTAACAGACTTAATATTATCCAGTCCATCTTTAGAATATGTATTAATATCAATCATAATATATCATAAATAATCATATGTTTAACTATGACCACAACTCACAAGATGTCGTGTTTTGAGTTCCACTAGCGTCTCCACCAGCACATAACGCAGTTATTAAATCCCCTGCACCTCTAGATATTCGTCTACCTGTATTTAACGCACCCCCTGAACTCCATGAAGATGTTTCAAATTTTTCGGTAACTGTGGATGTATCTCCTGGTCCACCAAATCCTAATGCACCATTTGAACCACCACCACCTTTTGCTCCACCACCTGCATTATGGGTTAATGATGCTGTACTTCCTGTAACTGACCAAGACGTACCGTTGTATAATTCAGACACTTTACTTGGAGAGGCAGCATACCCTGCAAATTCTATGGCTTCGGTTTGTGTACCACCAGAAGCATGAAGTGATTTAGCTGTTCCTGTTGCACCACCTGCACTCCATGAAGTTCCATTATATTCTTCACAAGATGTCAATGCTGTTGAACTGTTTACACCATTAATACATAACCCTGATGCTGTAACTCCTGCTCCTGCTGGATCTGTCCTTCCTGTTGATAACGCACCACCTGAACTCCAAGACGTACCGTTGTATTCTTCGGTTGTCGTTTTATCTGTTGCACCGCCAAAACTAATACTATCATTGATTGAATCTCCACAACCAGAGTGTTTCCTAACTGCTGTACTTAACGCACCACCTGAACTCCAAGTTGAACCTGTGAATTCTTCGGTTGATGTTGTACCACTTGGAGAGACACCACCAAATGCTAATCCTGATGTAGAAGATCCAGTAACCCAATGACTGTTTCTACCTGTACTCAATGCACCTGTTGATGCCCACCCAGTACCAAATGTAATTTGAACTGTAAATCTAAATGGATTAATAATGAATGGATTTTGATTAGGCTCTATTGATTTAATGCCTATTGGATTGTTTAATCCTTGCATTTTATTTCACTAAGTTTGGTACCCTATAAGATAAATTTTAAGTCCTGCTCCGACTCCACCTGAATCAACTGTATCAATGTCTATTGTGATTTCAGAATCATCTGCCAATGCTGTATCGGATATTACAGCGGCAGTTGCGGCAGTTGTGCTAGTCTTTTCGGTGGCATCAATGGTTAGTTTGGTTGATAGAATTGTAGTTCCTGTTTCGTTAATGTCAACTGTGATTACTGAACCTGTTCCTGCTGTTGTTACTGAGGCTCGTACTGCTGTAAGTGTAAATCCATAAGGCATTCTAAACACTCCTGCTGATGTTCCTGCTGTGAGTGCTGTTGTTTCATCTGATACTGCCATGATTAAGGCTTCTGTTTTTGCGGCTGGTGCAACCATTGATAGTAATACTTTATCTGCTCCTATTGTTGTGGCTACTGCTCCTTCCACTGTTGTTATATCTCCTGTAAGATTTGGCATATTTGCGTCAGGAAGAATACCTGAGGCTTGAGCCATTGGAATTACAGTACAGCCACTTAATATTCCACTTGCTGGTGTTCCAAGTGCTGGGGTTGTTAAAGTAGGTGAAGTTAATGTTTTGTTAGTTAAAGTTTCAGTTCCTGCTAGACTGGCTAGTTGAAAGTCTGTACCTGCATCATCAGTAAACCATAATTGATTTGGTGTTGCTGTTTTTACCCACATCTGACCATCTCCTGCTACATCTGCATTGGCAGCGGCTTGTTCGGTCATAGATATGGTTCCCATACCTGTTTGGTCAAAGCCTGAGCCAGTTAATGTGCCACCTAAATCTGGAGTTGTATCTTCTACTATGTTAGCTAATGCTGAGATATTAGCGTTGATAAAGGCTAATACTTGTGTCATTGTCGCCTTTCTTGAAGCTGGTGTGACACCAGGGTCGTCAACTATTGCTATAAGGTCCTCTCCTGCTACTGAGGCTATTGCACCTAGAGCAGAAATCTTAACATCAGCCATTAGTTAACCCTCGTTAATATGGTATTGATTCTTTCAGCGTGAAAAATTTTAGCGTCTATGCCACCATGAGATTTAGAAGGTGTATGATTAAGACGATTTAACATCTCAAACATGGCTCTAAGGCTCATTGGTTTTCGAAAGCGTGATTTACGAATACCTTTAAGGTGTCAGAGCTTGTCTTAGCAAATGAAGTAAATGAAAAGACTGATAATAGCTTTGTTGCTGATACTGGACTAGAGTTGTTATGAATACAGCCTTGTTCTACGTCTGTATCATTCCAGGCTGCGGCTGCGTAATTAACTGCGTAACTTACTGCGTCAGTTGCGTCTCCTGTGTTGTCTGTATCTCCTGTATCATTAGTTTTAGGATAACCTGATGTGAATGTTTGAATACTTCCTGATATGCTTGAAGCACCTGATACATCATACTCGTTATATGTATCACCTTCTGCTTCTGTATATGCTGTGGTTCCCATATCAAAACTACCACTTGCAAAGTTTTCATTAGTTGCAGGTGTCTCTCCTGCTCCCTGTTTAGCGTAAAATATTTCACCATCATTGGTTACTAGATTGTGTGTATAGTCAAATTCCTTAATCATGTCTATTGTTCCAGATGGGCTTACTTCTGGGAATGATAAAACCCTAATAACGTTGTCTGCTCTTGCTTGTTCTGACAGGTATCTTGTACTGTCAGCCCAGGTTTGAAAAGATTCTGTTTTGGCTTCATTGATTCTATTAGTTAGATTCCATGAGTTTGGTAATTGAAACATTCTGTATTAACTCATATTTTGAGTATAAAGAGAATTAATATTTACCATAGCCTATAGACATCTTCTTGTCTATATCTATCGTTGAATCGTTGAACATCATAGGATAAACCCTCAATACTTCTCTCCTCTATAATTCCATTAATGGTATCTGTGAACATTTCTTTCCAAAACTTGGCTGTTTCATTGTCTCCACGTTTACCTCTGAATAATGAGCATACATAGTAGTTAGCTGCCATTTGTACGTCTGCCAGAATACTTGGGACCTTTAATGGTATTCTTTCATCATGCTGTTTTAGGATATTATCGATATGTTGGTTGGAAACCTCTCCAAATGAGTTTAATAGTTCATCATCTACCGTATCAGTCACATCTATGTTGAGTAACTGCTTACACTTGTTAATTCCAAAGAAATTACTAGCCATTGTACGTTTTAAAACGTCTAAAACTAAGAGAATTAATAAAAAAATAAAAAAAAGAGAATTAAGCTTAATCGGTTGTACTGATTCTTACAATAGATGTAGAATCAATGACACCTGCTTTAGTTCTCCATGTTGTGTTTACTCTCACTTGGTTATCTTCACCAACTTCGTGCATTTTAACAGTTACATCACGTTTAATGCCGATACCGTATGAATGTTTTGGGACACACATATAGGCGTTTACTGCATTGTTTGTGGTGTTGTTTTTATGCTCGACAGCGTTGGTAACAATTAATTGAACTCCCATAAATTGCTCTAATTCAGCTTTAAGCCAAATGTCAGGAGCACTTCTGGTTGCCAATGATGTTACGTTACTACTGGTGATGAGTTCTCTCCATTGTTGTGGGTCTAAGAAGCAAATTGGTTTAATTCCACCTCTAAGATATCCTTGATTTTCAAGATATTCTCTACCAACTGCAATACCTGTTTCATCTAGTGCCATTGAGGCTACATCTGATGAAGTGATGGTTGCACCGGTATCTCCTCTAATCCAGAGTCCTGGAGTTAAAGTTCCCTCTGCTGAAATGGTATCTAACATATCAGTTGCAACAAAATCTTCGTATGAGGCTGCACTTCCTTCGACTATTGCTTGTAGCAAGTCAAAAGGTGAGTTTTCAATTTCATCAAAGTCACCTACTAAGTAAACACCTGTGATAGTGCTTGGAGTAACTTCAACGCTAGTGAAAGTTTGTACTGCTTCTGAAGGGGTTGTTCCAACGGTTTGTGAACCATTAGCTGGGATAGAAGTCTTGAAGAATCTTGCTCTATCCATACCTGCTTCGATACGTTTGGTTTTAGCAAACTGGAATACAGGTTTGAAAGAAATTCCACCTGGAACGATTGCAACGTCAGTATCTAAGTCCTGTGTTGCGTGAGTTCCTGAAATAGAAACAGCTTCTTTGAGTTGTAGTGGTGAGTCTCTGAATGATTCAGTTACTGCACCTTGTCTATCTCGGGTTTGTTTGGTGTTAATGCTTCTTAGAGATTCTAAGGAGATATCAAACTCAAACTTACCGAATTTTCTCAAAGATGGTGCCATCTGTTCAGCTACTTGATTCCAGGTCTTATGACCGTCATCTAAGCCAACTTGTGCAGATGGTTTCTTTTCTGAAAGAGCCTTAATGGATTGTTCAATGGCGGCTAGTCTCTTGTTCTCTGTTGAAATAGATGTATTTGTTTTACCAATATCACCTGTTTTATCAGAGCCATTTGGTTCACATACACCAGAGTCAGCGTTTAGGCTGTGTCCTTCTGGGCATTGTGTTCCCTCAACTTCTTGGCTTCCACCAACATCAGCTCCAGATGAAGCTACGTCAGGTTGTGCGTCAGTAGTTTTTGGGTCTCCAAATGCAGATTCTTTAGCTACACATTTTCCTTGTGAGACGTCGAAAGTTTGTCCTTCTGGACATTCTTCCATTTCTGATTTTTTACAATCGCAAGGCATAACTAATTCTTTAAATAGTGTTTAGATAAGAAGTAATGATTAAGTTTCAGGATAGTAATCCCTTATACACTCATTACATTCTTGCCAATAACCATCATATTTCTTCTTACATCTAGTACATTTCAAATATCTAACATACCTTTCATTGTACTCATACCACACTCGGACCCACAGGTATTTACAGCCATTCTATCAATATTTTCTAATTGTTCTGGTGTGAAAAATTTTTCCATTATCTCTTGATTTCTTACATCATCAAAATCTGATGTATCTCCCCACTTTGTATATTTTTGTGCATTTTTAGAACCAAACCTCTTTATTCCATCTGTTATCCATTCCATGAACTCGAATCTCTTTGGGTCCACTTGTTTTAATAATAATGCCTCATCTTTCTGTGCAAAAGCACCACACATACACTCTCCAGAGAACCCTAATGTCTCATAAGATGGAGACCTCTTTAACCCATTCTCTATGAAATATTTATACACTTCATCATCTTTCTCATAAAATATTGGATTAATGAATGTTAGACCACTATCATCTGATATTGGTTCATTATAATTTCCCATTCTTCTTACTGATTCCCATTTCCTTACACCAGCAACAAGTGCAACTTTTTTATCTTTAAATTCTGGCTCTTGTACAAATTTAACCATAGTATTATATTTGAGAATTTTCATAATTGCAGAGTGCATATTAGGTCCAGGAAATCCAAATTGGAGACAATAAGCAACATAAGCAAATGATAATGGTGTTGGTTCTCTAATGTATAATTTAACTCCCATCTCTTTACATTGATTAATAACAAAATCCTCTGTCATACTTACGCCAGTATTTGTTCGTAAATGAAGGACACCATCACATTTACCCATTTTAATTAATTTATCTAATACTTTTCCAGAGTCTTTCCCACCTGAATATCCGACGATAAATGTATCATATCCTAAATTCTCGGCTTCTTTCATTATACCTTCATAAGTCTTATCATTAACTGGATATTCTTTCATATATTGTTTCTTATGATGAATTCTATGTCCTTTTGGTGTTCTGTCTGATATATCAGGTTCAGAAAATTTTGTTTGTTTCATAATTTAACGATAATATACTATAATTTAAATTAAACTCTCTAAATTAATTAACAATCGTGTAAGGTTTTAATTTCTCTGTTGAAGAAGGCACCCTTACTACTTGCTCCCTCAAATGAATCAAATAGTCTCTCTGATACTCTGCAAAAGTGATATGTTTTACCATTCAATAATATATCCATCTCACTACTCTCTCTATCCCATAACACATTACCAACAAATGATGATGAATGTGTAAATGCCTTAAACTCTGGATTACCTACTGTATCTGATTTTTGTTGACCTATTGATGTGGGATTATCACTTATTTGTTGTTTAATATCATCTGGGATAGGCTCACTCTTAATATCTGATACAGATTTATTCATAGGTGCATTTAATATGGTTAATGCTAATCCTGCAACTGTTACACTAAATATGGTTGTTAAAATAACTGATAATTCAGGCTTATTAATAGATGTTAATGCCTTAATATTCATATCAGATAAATCATCAAACTCAATATCGGCTATTTTTACATCTAATTTCATTTTTTTTACTAAATCTCTCCTTTGTTGTGGTTTTAATTCACTCCATAACTTTTTTAGTTTATTCTTACTAATTGATTCCGTAACGGTATATTTATTATGTAAATAATGCTCTACTTCTCTCCAAGAATCGTCTAATGTTTCATTAAATTCAAATCCTCTTGGCACTTTTGCAATTTTCTTTTTCTTTTTAATATCTGCTCTTGCTTGTGGTCCTGATAACGTTACTGCTTCCTCAGCATTTCTTAATTGTTTTAGGAAATCAGATTGTTTCTTTATTGTTGATTTATTAGCTATTATTTTAGGCATGAATTTTGTTGGTTCAGTATGAACTAATCTGTTTAATTCTGCATATTGTTCCTCTCTAAATTTATTATATTTGATAATACCAAACTTAGTTTTAACATCAATATCTTTATCACCCTCATTGTTTAGTATGTCTTGTGTATATTTGGTTAATGGTTCTTTGATTATATCTGATGTTTTCCAATTATTTTGCTGACTATCTGATAATCTATCAAAATCAGCATGAGATAATTCATGTGCAAGTACAGACCTATTATATCCTTCATCTGATGAAATTAGAATTTTAATGTTACCTGTGAATTTTGTATGAACTCCTCTAAATCTACCATCACTTCCTGAACTATCAGTTAATGTTATTTTATCTGCTAAATCTGATAAATGTGAAGGTAATGAATTAATTGCCTTATTGGCTAATATTGTAGCATTTTTTTTATAAACATCATCTCGTTTTGCTAAATTACCAACAAATTTAATTTTCACATCTTTTTTCTTACTAGGTTCTTTATCATTCTTTGGTTCTCCAGACCCACCATCTCCTTTAGTAAATTGTCCACCTTTAGAATCTCCTGCTGGAGCATGATTAGGATTATTTTCTAGTTTTTTTTTTCGTGAAGCTTGCCACAATCTTCACAAACTTCAAGATTTAGATATTCTAATAGGTTCTCTACTTGTGAACTAATT
>Ga0209657_1000470_pt1 | contig 26019 bp, 17 predicted proteins | sample SaaInlV_100m_DNA_FD_184650 | JGI IMG/M metagenome (GOLD analysis project Ga0209657, IMG submission 184650) | Marine microbial communities from expanding oxygen minimum zones in the Saanich Inlet - SI037_S3LV_100m_DNA (SPAdes) (version 2) | ecosystem: Environmental > Aquatic > Marine > Intertidal... | reverse complement strand
TGTTCAACACCAACTCCGACACCAACCCAGACTCCGACACCAACCCAGACTCCGACTCCAACCCCAACACCAACCCCGACTCCAACTCCAACCCCAACCCCAACTCCAACCCCGACTCCATCCTGTGAAATTGTTGGGTGGATATTTACATTACATGATTGTTGTGGCGGAGCATATAACTACAACGACAAGGCCTTGTGGGGAGTGGAGAACACCGATGGTGATGACTTTACAGTATATGATATATATCAAAATCTTGTAGCAGGTAAACGAATAAATCTTTCGGATAGTTGTTGGTATCATGTGGGAGAGTTTAAAGAGTGTCCAAGTCTCGGAACGGATTGCTATCTTCCAGTTTGTGCCGAGGATTATATTGTAGACTATTCTGGAGTTCCGGAGGATGATCCCTGGGTGAATTCGTGCGAGGAGTGTGACGCAACGTGTCCAACCCCACCACCCGACAATTCGTGAGAGTGGTGAGTTTTTATAGAGATTGCCGGTGACAACAATAAGCATAATACTCCCCATATACAATCTCCTCGGTGATAGGTTCAATAATTTTTGTTTTATATTAAAAAGTCTTTATGAACTTATAGACACCTGTGAGATTGTTGTTGTTGAACAAACAAGTGGCAACCCGAACATACAAAGATTTTTATACAAATATCCAAAGACGAAGCACATTTCTGTTGATGTGGGGGAGGTTTTTAATAAATCAAAATTAATAAATCACGGAATTAAACAACTTGATACTGAATATATTTGGATTGTGGATGGGGATTTTTATACCGACTTCGCGTATGTTTTATCTAATGTCACCAAATTCACCGACTTCACCAGACCGTTTTCAAAAACTATTATGCTAACGGAAAACGAAACAGAATCACTACAGGAATTGAATTATATAACAATAACTCGTGACGAATATAAAACAAATAAATCTGATGGGAAATTTAGTTTTATCATAAAACGAAGTGCTTTCCTAGAGTCTGGTATGATGAATGAGTCTTTTATAGGATGGGGATTTCAGGATCTAGACTTTATAGAAAACCGTTTAATAGAGTGTGAAAAATCTTATATTGATATATTGGCATTTCACCAATACCACGAACCAGCAAGCAGAAAATATGTAAATAGAAACAAGAGATTATATTTGAATATAAGTTATGAAGAGTCGGTGATAGTAGATACACATCTTACCGAAAGTGGCCAAGTCTTGACCGAGTGCAAAACAGAACCATTACAGGATCTACCAGAGCCGGACACATCGGTATTGGTAGAAGACATCAAAGTTGAGGAGCAACTACAACCGATGGAGTATAGGACAGACATAACACTGGTGTATCAGAAAATATACAACTCTCATGTTTTCCCTGAGGTGGAGAATGTAATTACAATAGACGTCTCCACAAAGAAAATCAGAAAACGAGATATGTCAGGAAGGATTCAAACCGAATCGGCCGCCCCCCACTTTATGATTTCATATTTAAATTTTATAGTGGAAAACTATCACCGACTAGTAGGCATATATGTATTTTCAACCGATTTATTTTCAACAACACCCGACATATTCGGCCACAGAGAAGTTGGTTTGGTTGTAAATTGTGTAGAACATGGATTTCTTAACTTTGGTAGGTTTATGTGGATAACACCCACAACCCCACTAAGACTGAGGGGGGGTCATAGTAGTGTTGTTGATAAAAAAAGCAAATATGCGTACAATAAGTGGGTGTGTCTGTATACGGATACCAAACCGAAACTGTCTCCGAAATACTCTCTCGCCGGGTCGTTTGCGGTTGATTCTGAGCATATTAAAAAACATAAGGTGGAATACTATGAACGAATTTTAGTTCAAAGTCCATCGTGGGTTGAGGAAGATTATTTGTTTTTTATGGCCTCCTTGGGAAATATTTTTGCTTGACTCTGCCGGTGGGTATATAATATAATATACCTATGAAAAATTATACGGAAACTGAATTAGAGGAAAACTACAAGACTTTTTTGAATTTTATCTCGGACACCTTCGAGGGTGAACGTAAAGACAAACTCTTGTATATGTACGGAACGGACGAGGGATGCTTGGGACTTAGAGCCTTGGTTGCTCCGGCAAGTGGTAAGGTACACTACCACAACGCATATGCGGGTGGATATATTGATCATGTGTTGAATGTGTGTAGAACCTGCCAAGGAATGAAACTTTTATTTACGAAGTTGGGTGGTGAGGTAGATTTCACGGCAGACGAACTTATGTTTTCTGCACTCAATCACGATTTGGGAAAACTTGGTGATTTGGAGGGGGATTATTATTTACCAGAGGATAGTGAGTGGCATCAACGCAACCAAGGCAGTATGTTTAAGATAAACCCAGACATCCAAAACATGACGGTACCTGACAGGGCAATATTTCTTTTACAACACTTTAATGTAACAATAACACAGAAGGAATACCTTGGAATTAAGTTGGCAGATGGTATGTACGATGAAGCTTCGGCCCATTACTTAAAGTCGTACCGACTTGGAGGTGAACTAAAGACACTGTTACCTAAGATATTACACTGGGCAGACCACATGGCAACCACAATTGAATATTGTGATTTCTTGAAATCTAAGGAATTACTTTAAGAATAAAACTTACAGAAACACTAGATTAACTAATATTTATAAATAGAACAATGCTCAATAGAGGTTGTTCGTCGGATGCCCACAACGGGATTCGTAATAATAAAAGAGGAAAATAAATGAAACGCTCATTAATGAATAGACCAAACAATGGGACCGGTCTAAATAAACATGTCCCTGATTTACGAAACGAATTCTTAACACCCTTCGATTCGTTGTTTGACAAGTTGGTAAACCAAGCATTTCCGAATTTCGGTCAAGAATTTGGTGTCAACTTTTTCGGTAATAGCTCTTACCCACGTGTAAATGTGGTTGATCTCAAGAACGAGGTTGCCATCGAAGCAGAAATTGCCGGCCTATCCAAGGAAGATGTATCCGTTGACTATGAGGACGGATTGCTTACCATCACCGGGAACAAAAAGGACGAGGTAGAGGAAGAAGGAGCAAAATATGTATATCGTGAACTCAAAAGATCATCTTTCAGACGATCATTCCAATTGGATGAATCAACACTTGAGGTTGATAAGATCTCGGCAAAGTTCGACAACGGCATTTTAAATGTGTCCATTCCCAAGAAGGAAGTTGCCATTCCCAAGGCAAAAAAAGTTAAGATTCTGTAGATATAGCAGTTTTTAAGCAACCAAGGGGGGTGAAAGAAATTTCACCCCTTTTTTGTTATTATATTATATTTATATGGGTGATGATGGGACATAATATGGTTAGTGTGGGATATATATTACCATGAAGATGTTTACGGCAATAATAGGTATTCTTGCCCTTGCTGTAGCAGGTACAGCTGCATTCTTTTCGGTCTGGGGAATTAGTTTATTGTTCGCAGGAGCATCCATCGCTGCCATGATAATGGCAGGTGTACTTGAGGCAGGTAAGTTAGTGATGACTTCATTCTTGTACAGATATTGGGAAAGAATCCCAAGACTTTTACGGATTTACTCTACGGCTGCCGTTGTAACCCTCGTTGGAATAACCTCGTTAGGGATTTATGGATTTTTAAGTGACGCATATGACGACACCAGAGCAAAGGTCGAGATGCACGAAAATAATATTGTACAGATACAGGCTGAAAACGAACATATCAAGGGGGAGATGGAATCACTCAAACAATCATCAAACACGGTTGACAACAAATCTACTGAAACAATTGCTGGTTTTCAAAAGATATATGATAATTTTCAAAAAGATCGACGAGAAAGACAAACTTCACTCTCGGATAGACACAAATCAGATACGGAGACTAGACAAACCCGAAGACAACAATTATTGGACAGACTTGCAATACTGGACAAGGCAAGGAGTGACCTTGAAGCAACAAGTGGCGGGTTGTTCTCCAACAAGAAGAAGAAACTTGAGGAACTTGCAAAGGCCCAGGCCGCAGAAAGAGCATCCACCACGGAATCCATGAAGAACATTGATGATGAGGAATCCAAGGCAGTAGCATCGTATGATGAACAAATAACGGCAATTGATGCGGAGATAGAGGCAGAGTATCAAGTGTTTGTCGGAAAGGTTAATAGTCTAAGAGACCAGTCTAATAAGATAGATAACACACCAGCAATTGAAGAAAACTTTGCCAAGTTGAGAGCAAACGAGGAACGGATACTAGAGAACAAGGGGGCAATACGGGATACGGATATAGGAAGTTTTCAGTTTATTGCAAAGTCTTTTGATGCACCCATAGACCAAGTGGTGAAGTGGTTTATTATTGTTATTGTTATCGTATTTGACCCACTTGCAATTGCATTGGTACTGGCATATAACATTGCATCGGGTGGTAAGTTGACTCGGGATGACGAGACAGACGAACCGAAAAAAAAAATTGGATAGATAATCTACCATTCGAGGAACGATTACAGGAGGCGGGTGACTTTATACCAACACCACCACCTACTACTATTTGTGTTTCCAAAACCGATGATCAATTCTCGTATAGTGGGGAATATCAACTCGACATGGATGGTGACTTTCCCAAATTATGGCAAGGTAAGCCTGCATGGGTAAAGAGGTGTGAAGGGAGTTGTTCCGATGAGTATGTAGGAATGGAGAACGAGAGGTGGGTCTTTTGGACGGCAATTGATAATTTCTGGGTGATGGGGTGGCACAAAGCAAATCACAGCAGAGAAGATACTCACCCGTGGCAACTCGGAGCAGAGGGCCAGGATGTAGAACTCCCCCACCTAGATATCGAGTGGACCGGTGATACAATGTTAATGCCCGGGATATGTGAGGATTTTCCAACTCCGACTCCAACTCCGACTCCAGAAGAAACTCCAACCCCAGAAGAAACTCCCACACCAACTCCGACTCCAACTCCGACTCCAGAAGAAACTCCAACTCCGACTCCAGAAGAAACTCCAACTCCCACTCCAACTCCAACTCCGACTCCAGAAGAAACTCCAACCCCCACACCAACTCCAACTCCGACTCCAACTCCCACACCAGAAGAAACCCCAACTCCCACTCCAACTCCGACTCCAGAAGAAACTCTAACTCCCACACCAACTCCAACCCCCACACCAACTCCAACTCCCACACCAACACCAACTCCAACTCCGACTCCAACTCCCACACCAACTCCGACTCCAGAAGAAACTCCTACCCCAACACCAATACCAAACAAACCGGAACGAGAAATTGTGGACGAGAACATTACATCCACCCCACTCTATGACACCGAAGAAGAGGAACCGGAGAATATGGGTCCATATTATGTTCCGTGGAAGAGAAGTTCAATGGAATATTACAACAAATCCCTTCCTCAAGAAGATGCCATTGCCAGTGCCCGGTATGTGTCTGGATATATATCTGGCAGTTTTGTCGGAAATGTTGGAACGGACATACCACCAACTGACGTAGAAACAGAAGAACAGGACAACGACAGAAAAAAATAATATTTTATATATACTGTTGTTGTCTTTGATGGAAATTTATAGTATATCCCCAATGGTTCTTGTTTTATTTTATATGCACATATGAGTGGGAAAACAATAACCAATTACATTGAACACACATGCGGAGATGCAGTTAGTGTTTTTGTCAGAAACCTATGGGATGGAAACGGATGGCCAATAGTAAGTTCTATATTAGTGTTGACAGATTGGAATTTTTTGTGTTTAGTGTAATATGTTATGGCAGATATATATGTATATATTTTAGTAAGTGGGGGGTCGATGTTTATATGCATTCTAATGTATATTATATGGAATTTGTACAACAAAAACAAAACATATGAACAATGGATACTACAAACGAGGGATGATGTAGATACATTAAATGAAACAGTGACTGAATTGGATAGTCAACAAATATTTGAAAAGGACGACGAGGTGGGGGCGGTCTTCACAGGAATTAAAGAACTTATACAGAGTTTTAAAAAAAAGGTTAAGGATGGAACATGACTAAAACAAAAACAAAAAAAGTAACAAAAGTAGCAAAAGAAAAACCCCAGAAAACAGAAGTTCCAAAAAAACCAATAAAAAGAAGACGTCGAAGGAAGAAGGGTAAATCTAAAATGTATTTTACCCAAGATACGGAGGACGCAATTGTAGAATACAATGGTTCCGAGGATGTTAACTTCCGAAACACTATATACAACGCCCGTATAAGTTATGCATTTGATAAACTTGCGGAAAACATACTAAACACTTTTAAGTTTTCTTATTTTCAGTGCAGTCACGAAGAAGTTCAGAAAGAAGTAGTAAGTAATTTGGTGAGTAACATACACAAGTATAAACAAGAAAACGGAAAGGCCTTCTCTTATTTTAGTATTATAGCAAAGAACTTTTTGATATTATATAATAATGGAAACTATAAAAAATTTAAGAGGCATACCAGTGTTGATGACGATGAGGTTGTGTATGATCACAAGGAGTTGACTGTATTTCCAAAGGCCGAGATAAAAAGACGAGAGTTATCTGAGTTTCTTGAATTGATGATTGATTTTTGGGACACCAATCTTGAAAAAATGTTTAAAAAAGAAAATGAATTTCGCATTGCATCGGCCGTAGTCGAGATTTTTAGAAATTGTGCCACGATAGAAAATTTCAATAAAAAGGCCTTGTATTTATATATACGAGAGATGACAAACTGTAAAACTCAAAATATTACTAAGGTTATCAACAAGATGAAGAATGCACAGAAGAATATACAAGAGCAATATAGGAAACTTGGGTATATTGAGGTGGACATACATAAGTGACGTAGTTCTGTAAAAAAATATATATGTCTATATTTATAATTTATGGAAAAAGACATAGAGATTTTTGAAGGAAAAACATTTTCCTCGTTGGTTCGGGATATCTATAATAATTCATCTCATAAAAAGGATCAGATAAATCAACTTATCAAAGATTTGCATGGGATGATTAAAGATGTCGGAGGTGCTACTGTAGTTGCACCAATGATAAAGGACTATCTTGATGTGGGCATAAAAAACGACGACCAACTTGTAAAACTTTCTGCCGTTTTACAACGAGTTATAAATGGTGGAAGCTCTGGTGACGAGAGTGGAGACTACACTTTAAGTGAAGACGAAAAAGAACAATTACTTAAGAGTGTCCAAGGTGAATTAAAGGACATCAAAGTGGTGGACACTGCGATAACCAATCAACTCGATGAGATAACCGAGACTCCAAACAAAGATGGCCCATAGTAAATATTATAAACGGTCTGAAAGTAGAGACCTGGAAATTATGTCGTTGATGACCCAACGACAAGTTTACAATAGAAAACCTGAGGGAATTTTATTTTATGAACTCGAACCGGCCGTGGTTATTGATGTAATTAGGGACGAATCGCACTCTGTGTTCAAGAAGGACAAAGGGTCACCACATCAAAATCACAACGAATGGCCAAGTGGTTATAATAATACAGAGGACTTGGATTATGCGTGGATAGGTAGAATCAAGGCAAGGGAAATCAACAGTCAGGAAACGGTTCCAGTCAACGAACTGGATTGGATACTTCCACTGGAAGCAGGTCTCATGGAATACCCATTGGTAAACGAACTTGTGATAGTGGTGGAGTTCATGGGTTCGAAATATTACTCAAGGAGGCTGAACACCCGAAATTTCATAAACAACTCGGCCGATTTTAGATACGAACATCAATATGGAAAAAATGACGGAGTTACTTCACACACAAGTGATAACTTGGTCGGTGCCAGAAATCGTTCTAATCTGGGTCCTTCACAGGCATCATATGGTTCGTTTCTCGGAAAATACTTTAAGGCAAATAACAAAATAAGACCACTGAGGCACTACGAAGGTGACACTATATTAGAGAGTAGATTCGGAAGTAGTGTACGGTTTGGGTGTTATGTGGATAATCCAATATTTGATAGGGGAACATCAAAGGGACATGGAGAATCATATGATGGAAACTATGGGAACCCGATGGTATTAATAAGAAACCGGCAACACATAACAACGGACAAAGAAACCAAATTTCAGTTTAACATACTTGAGGATATAAACCGTGACGGAAGTTCAATACATATGACATCTGGTAATACAAAGTCTGAGTTTTTATCAACCATCAGTCATTCATATGATAATGTGTGGTATGGGTGTATTGGGTGTAGGCGTGGTGGATTTAGTGGTTTATATGCACTGGCGAATTCGGTAATAGGGTCGAAGAAAGTAAAAAGCATAGATAATTCAGAAGAGAAGAAGGGATCACTGGGAGGACTATCAATACCGAACGAGTCTGATATGATGGCAACCACCCTGGGAGGAGGAGTGGGGGCAGCCGCCGGACTAAATCCGTTCTCTGACATATCCAGTTCACTAAAAAAGGGTGACTTGGGAGGGGCCATGGGATCTGCAATGGGAACCGCGGTCGGCGGCCCACTAGGTTCTAAGATAGGAAAACGACTGGGTGGAATTGGAACGAAGTCGATTAAGAAATTTATAAGTTCACCTGGGTCACCTGCATCCGGTAGAAAGTCTCAACGAAAGAAGTTTGTAAAATCAATAGCATCCGGAAACTTTTCCCTCAACCCACAATATGAGCGGGGTATTGTTAAATCGGTGGTTTCTGCCAGAACTGCCGGAAAGTCCTCATTAATGGGTTCCTCAGTTGGTAGTGCTATCTCGGCCGCAACATCTCTCGGAATAGGCATTCCTGGTCTGGATGATTTGGGGATAGATTCCAATGACAGTCCGATGTTTAAATTGTTTAAATTGGCCGCATTCGGCATCAGGGCAATATGCGCTGCGTTGCGAAAAAAACACGGACGTGGTTATGGGTCTAAGACTGAAGAAAAACTGGGATGGTTACTATCATTGGGGATTGACTTGTCATTACTTGCCATGCTCAAGGCCTTGTTTGATAAACTTCGGGGTTTGAAGTTTAATTTTGGTTCATTTAAGTCGTTGAACTTAAATGACCTACTAATGGATCTATGTGACTGGTTAACACAGGTTGATTATAAATCTTCGTTGGTTGATACTTTTAGGAGTGAAACAAACAAACTATTAACTGACTCGGAATTGACAAAACAATTGGGTGACAAATTTGTTGGAGATGGAACCTACGGAACATATGCCAGGAATCATCCAAAATTTGATACCAATTATAGGTCATTGACGGGAGATGTGGATGCACTGGTAGCTGCGTCAAAAACATTCGGACAAACATCTCTATCACTGACCAAAGGTGGGCAGGAAAAAGCCCATGTGAAATTTGATCCACTCACAGGATTGTTTAGAGAGAAGCAACCAACAACTGGAAATCAACAGGCCGTCCAACAAGGGACACTTTCAACATCACTACCCGGTATAGCATCACTATTTACAGGAACATCCACAGAATCCACAACTCCCCCCGTGGGAATGTCATCATCTAGCAGGTCAGATTCCGCAGTAAGTGCGTCTCAAACCCCAACAACTGGAATAGCAGCTTTGCTTGGTGGAGAACTTTCGTCAACCCCAACCATACCCCAACAAACTCCACCAAGAAAAGAGGCCTCCACAACAAGTGCAAAAACGACTACAAGTGGTATAACCTCGGTTGGGGGGGTTGAACTTCCTGCTGGACAACGGGTTATCCAATCACCGTCACAACCAACCGCAAATGTAACCCCGGTGAGTGCGACGGCAACCAAAGTGACATCCTTCATGAGTGGGAAAGAAATATCCAAAGCCTCCTTACAGGGAACTGTGCTTGCCAGTGCCGACCTAAATGCAGTTGCATTGCTGGACGAAGAAGATTTAACAACACTCATGGACACTCCACGAATCGAAGCAGAAATAAATACGGCAAAAAAGGTACATGACAAGACTTTCAACGAGGAGATGGAAAAGGTTGAAAAGTCAATTTTGGAAAAAACAGATGGTGACGCGATTTTTGGAAAACAACTACCCACACTTACAGGCAATCAAATCATAATCAACTCGGAACGAGTAATAATATCATCAAAAACTCAAGAAACTGGAATTTTTTCCAAAAAGAAGTTTTTTGTTACAACGGATGATGAAATAACAATGGATGCAAAGCAACGGATAGTTATGCGTTCCGACAAGCATGTCTCCATAGTGTCACCGAGTGTGCATTTGGGATTATTTACATCTCAGTGTCACCCAACGTTGAAGGGAGACTGTACAACAGCGTGGTTATCAGATTTGTGTGGTTGGTTATCATCTCATGTCCACCATGACCCGTACATTACAACATCCAGACCCGCACAACAGGGGTCATTGGCAAGTTTACGTGCAAGATTGCCAACATTATTGAGTGAAAGAATATTTATATCTGGATAGAAAGGTTAATAAGAAAGAGTTATGAAGAAAAAAGAGTTAATAGAAATCATTAGGTTTGCAGTAAGACAGGAACTAAAGAAAAGTCTGCCTGCGATTATAAAGGAGTGTGTAAACCCTACACCAAAACCCAAGGTACGTAAACGTTTGGTACGAGAAACTGACCCGGTACAATTGGCAAAACAGGTGTTAAAGACAGAAACTAAGGTTGTATCTGCACCAAAAAAGAAGAATCTTGTTAAATATGCAAAAGACCCTGCACTTAATGAGGCACTAAATGCTACGCTCGGTGGGGTCCCCCAGGACGGAGGCCTTAGTAGAGTTGGGGCAGAGGGAATAACCTCGGATGAAGGACTGACCGACCTTAGTGGGAATCCTGTCAACGAAGAGGATCTTCCACCAGAACTATCTGCGGCTCTTACACGAAACTATTCGGACTTGTTGGGTGCTATCGATAAAAAACGAAATGGGGGTGCGTAAGTTAAATGACAACAACAATACCACTTGGCATTAAACTACCGTACAGAAAGGGCAGTGGTGGATACTTTCTACAAACACATTCGGACATGGAGAGGGCCCTGATAAACCTAAAGATGTTACTTATGACTGCAAAGGGAGAACGTCCCATGATGCCAACATATGGAAGTGATCTGAGGGAGTTGTTGTTTGAACCAAACATGGACGACCACATGGACGACCTATTCGAAGATTCGGTGAAGGAAGCAACTGCAATTTGGATGCCCGAAGCAATGATACTATATGTTAGAGTGGAGCGGGATTTGATTAACACACCAAGTTCTGCAACCCTTCACATAGGATTCAAGGTGACAAACATCCCAGATTCTGAACAAATTTTAATATTAGAGATATGATATGGCAGACGGATTTGAAACTACCCCAGTAAAACTTGCATCCAGAGATATAAATTATCTGGGGAAAGACTTCAACGCGTTCAGACAGAATTTAATCAACTACGCTAAATCTTATTTCCCACAAACATATAAGGATTTTAGTGAGAATTCCACCGGAATGATGTTCATTGAAATGGCAAGTTATGTAGGTGATGTGTTATCGTATTACATAGATTATCAATTCAAAGAGGGGTTTATACAACACGCAGAAGAACGAAAAAATGTAGTGACACTTGCGAACTATTTGGGGTATAAACCAAAACCGGCAATTTCGGCAGCCACATCACTGGAAGTGTACCAACTCGTTCCGGCAAAGACTAATTCTTCAACAGGAACAACCGAACCCGATTATAAATTTGCTTTAAATATTGCCCAGGGTATGGAAATTACATCGGGTGAGTCAACTCCCGTAGTATTTAGAACACTTGAATCGGTTAATTTTACAGAGGAGAGTGAAAACCGACCACGTGTAGTTTCGGTGTTCGATAGAGATCCAGTTACCAGTGAACCCACGTTTTACTTATTAAAGAAAACTACGATGGCCTCGGCCGGCACACTGAAATCCAGAGAGGTTGTTGTAGGAAATGGTGAACCATTTTTCGAGGTGGAACTTATAGAACCAAATGTTCTTGAAATAGTCTCGGTGAAAGATTCTTCCGGCCAACAATATCACGAGGTGCCTAATTTGGCCCAAGATACTATTTTTGTAGAAGAACCAAACACCGACAACCGAAACCCATTTTATAGCAAATATTCAGAAACAACACCATACATAATGAGATTGTTGCGAACATCTAGACGATTTATTACACGAGTGAATTCCGACAATACGGTGACATTAGAGTTCGGCGCAGGAACTGATAAGATAGATGATGAGATAATAATACCAAACTTAAACAATGTCGGTAGAATATTGAAAACTGAAAAGGGATTTGAACTTGCGTATGATCCATCAAACTTTCTCAAGACAAAAAGTTACGGTGAAGCTCCGGCAAATACAACACTCACCATACAATATTATGTTGGTGGAGGACTTACATCAAATGTAGCATCAAATTCGTTGAATAATATTTCATCAATTTCATTTGAAGACCAAAGTGAATATTTGACTGCACAGGAATCATCCATACTTGATACTATCCGAGGTAGTATTCGTGCAAATAATCCAGACCCTGCACTGGGGGGTGAAAATGCCGAACCAACCGAGGAAATAAGAATGAATGCCCTTGCGTATTTTTCCGCACAAAATCGTGCGGTTACACGGGAAGATTATGTTGTCCGAGCATATTCAATGCCCAATAAGTTCGGAAGCATCGCAAAGGCATATGTAACACCCGACGGAATATTGGACTCCGCAACACAACTGTCATTGATAAAATCACTAGAGGCACAACCGACTAAGACAAGTCCGGCAGGATTAACTACTGCATATGGAGAAATAAACAATCCGTTTGCAATTAATATGTATGTGCTGAGTTATGACAGGGACAAACACCTTGTCTCTCCCAACGAATTGATATTTAAGAATCTTAGAACATATCTGGGTCAATATAAATTAATGACAGACGGAATAAATATAACGAACGCGTTTGTTATTAATGTTGGAGTGGATTTGGAAATATCGGTATTTCAAAACTACAATAAAATTGATGTGCTGAGTGAAACCATCCGTGCAGTTAGGTCTTTCTTCAATATAGACAAGTGGCAAATTGCTCAGCCAATTGAACTGGGTGACTTGGAACTTACGATTGCCCGTGTTTACGGAGTTAAGTCGGTGGTTAGTTTGAGAGTTTACAACAAAACACTTGAGGATGGAAATTACTCTAGCAATGTATATGATGTGGACTCGGCCACATTTAATAAAGTTGTATATCCATCAATGGACCCATCCATATTTGAGTTAAAGTTTCCAACCCGTGATATTGTGGGGAGGGTTGTATAGTGAACATTTTTTTATACGCAGCTGCGGACTCAACTATATATAAACACAAAGATCTTGTAGACCTAAACACAGGATTTGACGAGATATTGGAACTGGAAAATACATATAGTGAACTGTCCGGACATCGAGTTTCCAGATTTTTAATGAGATTTGATTTTGAAAACTCCGGAGTGTCCGATGATATATTGGTGAACTCGGAGTATTTTTTAAATCTGAAAATAACAGAATCCAAGGAAGTTAAGCACAAAGGTGCATTGCAGGTTTTTCCAGTTGCGGAGTCGTGGGAAGAGGGTGTTGGTAGAAGGTACGACACAGAAGTTTCATATGAAGGTGTTACTTGGAAATCAAGAAGTAACACAAGACTTTCCTGGGAAAGTGAAGGGGCTTCGTTTATTAGATCCACAGAAAGTGGGCCAGATGCGGAAGAATTGGTATGTGAATATAAATTCGTGAAGAGAACATCCGATGTATCACTCAATATAACAAAGATAGTTGAGAAGTGGATAACCGGAGATATTGAAAACAACGGACTCCTGATAAAATTTAAAGATGAGAATCTTTCGGCCGAAGGAAAGATAGACTTCTTTTCAAAAGATACGAACACGATTTACAGTCCTTATGTTAGAATTGGATATAACGATTACTATTTCGACCCGTGCGAATGTATCCCATCGGAGAAACTTGAATGTTTATATGAAACGCAAGACGAACAGACAAATACGACAGGATCAACCTTGACACAGGGAAGTCCATGTATCATAAGTGGAAGTGCAGGGTTGGTCAGTGGAAGTGATTGCATAGTAACATCGGATTGGTCAGGACTACCATCCGGAAGTCCATGTATCATAAGTGGAAGTGCAGGGTTGGTCAGTGGAAGTGATTGTGCGGTAAGTGGAAGTCTATCTACACCGAACGATACATCAGATTGTAATGCAATATTGTCCCGGACAACAACACTACAACAATCAAAAATTAACCACATAACAGAGGATGATGTGGTTATAAAGTTGCGCGGCATCAAGGCAAAGGTTTCGGTAAAAGAAAGTGTTCGTATAAAAGTTGGTGTGCGTGAAAAATATCCACCAAAAACATTCCAAAAACATTCCAACTATTCACAAAATAATTACGTAGACCACCCAATATATTATTCGATTCGCGACGCAGATACGCATGAGATGCGAGTGCCGATGGATAAGTATTCACGTATAAATTGCGATGCCAACGGTCACTATTTTGATTTTGATTTTGGGTGCTTGAGTGTCGGCAGAATTTATGAATTTATAATTAGAATGGAAACACCTACACAAACACTGGAGCACATCGATAAAGTAAAATTTATGGTAACGACATGACGATGAAAAAACTTTTCCCAACATACATAACCGCATACGATTTTAACCAAGAATCGTATGATGAGTTTATAAAGACACCAAATGATGGTTCACAACTTGATGAATATAGTAATCTTATATTAAGTTCAAATTCCGATGATCTTGATATTGTGGAGGTCGATAAGTTTTTAATAAAGGTAACTCCACGGAAAAATATGTTCGATCAAGTACAGGTAGAAAATTTTTTTGATACGAGAGTTTCAGAGTTTACGGACACCGAATCCGATCCAGAAAATACCTCTACGGATGAAGAGTTGGTAGTGGAGTTTGCAGATGAGATTGAGGATGAACTTGGAGATCAACTAGCGCAAGAACAAATACTTCAAAGTCAGATAGACGAATTGTCGGACACACTTGATACAGAGATTGAAAGGGGAGTAAAATTTCAAGAAAATGCCTCGGAGAATTTTTCGGCCTCGAAGGATTTGATTATTTCACAGAGGATTTCACTCGGACAGGGGACAACTGACACGGATTTCAGTGAAAAGTTTCCATTTCTACCAAAGTCTGAAGATGAGGTTGAAGAAACTGCGGATAGTTTCCCATTTATGAGTGGATCATAAATTAATATGAATTGGTTATGGCAAACTATCACAAATTTGTAAAGAAATTTTCAACTGCTACCAATAGAGAGTTTGATTTCCCCCGAGGTTCACCTATTGATGAATCGATGTTTGATTTGCTCGCCGGAAATGAGATCTCCCAAGTTCCTCTGGAATTCGGTAGAAGTCAGAAGGATGTTGTAGAATTTGCCGTATACTCATCCGACAATGAATTAATTACATCGAATGTAGTTGAACGAAATGAAATTTTTGTAAAACGAGACTATGATTTTATTGATTATAACGGAGAGCATAGAATTGGTTCGTTGTCCACATTTGATAGAAATTATCCAGTTACTGCCGCTGGTGAGGTTGTCATATCACCAACACATGAACTAAAAAATTTGGGATATACTGACGGAACGCACAATATAGGAGTTTCGTTTAGGAATGAAATAATAGGTGCGTCGGATTCCGATTCAAAACTTGTAATAAAAAACATATCACCTTCACGAACAGAACTCAAGGTGATGCCAAGTTCATTGAAGACATCCCGAAAACCACTTGAAGTTGCTTTAAATTTTGAATATGAAAACTTTTTCAATAAACGAACATTGGTTGCTCATGTTTACAACGAAACTTTTAATTTTATAAAAACCGAGGGAATTCGCACATATGTTGATAGAGTAATTGCGGATAATGAAATAGAGGGGTACTCGGATTTGATATACGGTGTGGTCACGGCGTTTAAGTTCAATTCTTACCACGATTTTACAGACGAATGCACCGAGTTTCATGATAAGAGTGTTGAGTTATTTTCCAATGTTATGTTGTGGAAGTATAATGAAGTTTTTTCCGAAAAACAATTTGCCATTGAGTATATCAAGTGCATTGACTGGGTGCTTGACAACAGTAAACGATTTTCAAACAAAGATGTAGATGCAACACTATCCGATCCATATGATGTATACCGACAAACATTGATTGCTCAATATAACACCGCACTAGTATCTGCTATTTATACCGCAAGATTTGATTCGTATTTTTCAAATGTTCTTAATTTTGGTGGGGGCAGAATAATAACGTTTATTAGTGCGTCACGGGGCACAGAAAATTCAAACGATAACCGAAAACACCGGCCACTGGTAATAAAACTAATCGAACCACTACCAACGGATATTGTGGTAGGGGGGTCACTTCACATATCAAACACGTCATATTCGGACGACATAATACAGACTGCGATTATGTACAAACGCACAGTTCCTGTGTTGTATAAAATGCGTGGCCCGAATATATCATTCACATCCTCCGGAGGAACGAGGGAATATACTTCGGAAGAACTTGACAAAACTAAATCGGAGATACAGAGAAATGCTTTGCTCGACTCAACTGCCGAACTGGACGAGGGTTTGCGAGAGAGACTTAAAGAACTTGAGGTAGAGTGGAGAACCGAGTTATACGGAACACCGTTGTCAATTACAGATGAGATTTCAAGGTATTTCCACGGCCGAACGGAAGACCAATATTTGACAATTGATTACTCCTCATTCGAAAATTTTGTGAAGTTTTCGTCTGCAAGAAAAAGATTGGATGTGTTTATCTTCAAACTTGCAAAGGTATCGGAAATCGATAGACAACTAGAATCTATTCGAAGATCGTGGAGACTAACATCACCGGAGAAATTTGGCAAACTTTCATATGACACTCAAATGGAAGCATTGAGTTCGGAGAAATTGACTATGATGAAAGGATTTGATGGTTATGAACGGTTTCTATATTTTGAAGATATTATTAAACTGACCGATGAAGCCGAGGAGGTTCAATCTAAAATTGATGATATTATGTCCAAGGTTTATCAAAACGGAACAAACTATGAGTATGAGGAACGACTAGCAGAGTTGCGAGAGCAGTTGCTATATACATATGTAAGTTGGCCAAGAGCAGAATTCGATTGTGACGGGATTGACGATTGGTCATCTACAACGTTGGATTATACATATGGTGACCCAGCACTGCACGGTGAAGCAATCTGGTTGGTAAAACAAGACCAACATCCTGGACAAACAGACATCCCAGGTGAGTCCGATATGTGGGAATTTTTCTGCAAATGTGGTGAATGTGTGGGAAAGAAAATACCCATGACCGATGCCAGTTATGTATTTTTGACATCTCGTACCTATTATAGACCACAACCAATACCAAGCACGATGGCAGAATTTTCACAAAGTCCTGCGTATGCTTGGTATGCGGTGAAGGCAAAGGAGGCGGATTTCTATGACAAACATAATGATAATTCATTATTAAATAATACACCAGAATTTATAACTAGGGATGATGATAATGTTGATTATTTTGATTTTTTGAATTTCATCGGACATCAATTTGATTTGATACATATGTACGTGGCTGGTATAGGGACGATTCGTGAACCGAGGAACAGTGCAGAAAAGGGAATACCAAATGACATGGTTTCCCATATGTTGAATTACTTCGGGGGGAATTTCAGTGGGTATGACGATGGAGAAATCAATGCCCTTACCAAGCAAGTTAAAACAAAAAGTCATTTGGAGTTTATTAAGAAGTTCAAAGAGAAAAAGAATGTTATATGGAGACGAATTCTAAACAACTTACCACAAATTTTAAAAACAGTTGGGACAGAACAATCCATTCGGGCGTTATTTAGATGTTATGGTGTACCAGACTATTTGTTCAGAACACGTGAATTCGGTGGGGTTGAATATAACACGGACTTAAGTGACGAGGCACTTTATAGTTTTGATACCTTTGACTATTACTTAACAATATCACAGAAAAATCAGTATCTTGACATAGAGTGGTCCAGTCCAAACTATAATGTTGCTTCGGTGGAGTTTAGATTTGGATTTGATGATACACAAGTTGACAGAGGCAAATCGGTGGAAATTGTTAGAACGTCTGGGTGGCAATTTGGATTTGAACCGGAAGCAGATTCCACTTCGCATGAATATGGCAGATTTTACTTTAGAATTCTTATAGACGAGGGCGGATACGAAACATACGAAACCATCTATCTAAAAGATGTACAGACCGAAAAAACCCTGGTCACACCATACAACTCTACAAAATATGATGTACTAATTAACAGGAACTCGGGTGATGCCGATAAACATAGGAGGGGTATACAAATATATGTGAAACGAGTCGAAGGTCAGGATGTAGTGTACTCATCATATGCGGAATTTGCTACAAGTGATTTTTCATATGATAAATTTTACAATGGAAGTAATTCTGAATCAATTTCATTTGGGAATTATGTAGATTCTAATTTTTTTGGAAGGTTGGACAGGTTGCGAATGTACGAAACCCCACTACATGAATCCAGATTTGAAAACCACATACTATTCAATCAATCATATGATATGGATAACCCATATAGTTTGACCACGGATTTAATTTTTAAGGCAAACTTTGACTATCCATATTCACTAAATGCAACCGACACACAGTCATATGGTATAGTTGAGAATTCGGCATTTCGTAACGATGTACCAGTTTGTGCGAAGTGCTATAATTTTCAAAAACAAGAATACCCATATGACTTTGTGGGTGAGAATATTCGGCATTTCGCAAAATTACCTTCGTATGGTGCACAGGTTTTTAATAACAATAAGGTAAGAATAGAATCGCAGAAACTTATGACCCAACTTTCGGTTGCGTCTAGGTCAACACTGAAGAGCAATGATAGATTAACCGCAGACACCAATACGGTGGGTGTGTATTTCAGTTCAAGTGACTTGATAAACCACGAAATAATAAGATTTTTCGGTAATTTTAAACTGGGAGATTATATTGGAAATCCAGAGGATTTGTATAGTGAAACATATCAAGAATTTGAAAGAATTCGTGAGTTGTTTTTTAAACAAGGTTTCGGAAAACTGGACTTTACCGCTTATCTAAATATAGTTGAGTCATATGTAGATCCATCGTTGTTTGAAAATTTGAAAAAATTAGTTCCTGCCAGGAGCAGACTTATTGCAGGTTTGGTGGTTGAACCTACCTTATTGGAAAGACCGAAAATAAGGCGAAGGCCTATAGTAAATGAGATTTTGAAGTTCGACGACATTTATTTTAATCTGAAACCAAATACAAAAAATATGGTTTCTCATGCAAATAGCAGGCCCTACGATCAAACGGACTTGGAAATCAACACAACAGGATATAAATTTTATACAAAACAGACACCCAAAGTTACCAACTGGTTTCCAACGGAGTATAACATGAACTCTGTCAAAAACATTCCAAACGAATTAATGTATGGGGTGAATTCGATTCAAGGAATTTCGTCTGGATATAAGATAGAAAAACTTTCTCCTGTATATAAGAGATATGCAATTGATGGTGGAGGTAACAAAACCTACAATGCAGTAAAAATAAGTGGAACTCTGTTGAGTGAGTCTGAATTTGATTGTGTGTTTTATGGAAAATTGGGTTCCGCAATATCAAATAAGAAAGAATTAAAACGACATATAGCATGGATACACAAAGATACAACTATTAATGGAGAAAAACCAGATATATTCGGTGAGTTTAATACGGCAGGATATGCTATATTTGGGTATGTTTTTAACGGACACCGAGTGGTTGGAAAACTTTATGGAGACTTCATAGGACAAATACAAACTGGACACGTAAAACGACTGAGTGTACTTGGAAGGATTGGAGGTAGGGTGTATGATGAATGCGATGCGGTAACATTTGGTGGGTCGATATCCAAATCACTGTTGGGTGTATATAAGTTGACTGGTGCGATGGATCGTAAGTCGGAGAGTGATAAAACCAGAACACGGGAAATTGAAAGAGTTTTTACTGACGGTGATTTGAATGCAGTAAAAATACCAAACACAATACAAAAGAAAATTCCCATTGATATTGAATATAACACACATTTCACGATTCAAAACACATCCAAGTCCGTCGCCACTGTTACTGGGGAGTATTCCGGAAAATTACAATTAGACGTTTCGGCGGTATTTCACCCACCCACTGTGGCCACATTTGATATAGAATGGCAACAGGGCAAAGTGCTTAACAACACGGCCGGTGTATCCTATTTTAAGAAAACAAAAACATTACTTAAGATACAGAAATCTTCATATGACTATGTGCATAATATAGTTTCGAGTGAATCAAATAGTTCGTCGATGACACCAGAGGATGCACTTAATTTGGATGTAAAATTGGTAGGGCATGATACACAAGATTTGAATGTGGATGGGTTGCTTACTACAACTGCACAACAGAATTGCAATGGTAGTTCTGGTATTGAGGACTATGTTGAAAAACAGACAAAACGAGAAATGTCACTCAGACAATACGATATAGTGGGTGATGCGTTTGCCAATGGATATGATGCGGAACTTTTTTATATTTCGGCAAAACCCCCAACACCGTTTCACGTCGGAGACAGAGTTTATTTGACAGGAGTGAATATGTGTTATTCGGCACACCCAACCAATCAACCAAGAGCAAACTTCAATGATCAATATTATGTTATATCAAAAATTACTCACAATGAAGATAAAGGAACCATTGATATAGAGTTTCCCCATGAAAAAGATGTTTCCATAAATGCAGGAGGGACATATGAATCTGGAGGTCAAGTGGGTTATAGTCCAGAGAAAATATTACCCATCGTAGATACTACCAAACACATAGGTGACTGGTCTACACACTATGAGTATGATATACCATTTGAGTTTACACAACAAATGAGAACACCAACCGAAGATACGGATGGAGATGGATTTTATGATGTCTTTATGCGTAATATACCACTGAGTGTTTCATATAAAAATGGAGAGTTTTTGGTGGAGTGGTCCAACCCACAACAAACGGATACGAGAGGAGAACCACAAACAGGACAATTAAAACTAAATCTCACAGACGAAGGTGCAGTGTCAGATATGAAAGGGTTTTCTTCAGCAACATCCTCCTCCGCCTCGTGGTACTTTGGAGAATCCGTTACCAGTGAACTAGAACTACCAGATGCGGATTGTCAGATTGTATATAAACTAAAGGTTAATGCGAATTTAGCAAAACCCAAACCCACTACCACATACCCGATGATAATAGATGAAAGTTTTAGTATGGGTGATACGGTGGAGGTGGTGTTTAGACGGGGAACCTATTTATGGCACTCCAGTGCAAGGGGGTTGGAATCTATAACTGGAGTGGTTACCTGTATATCGGAACTAGACGGAGAACGGTCAATAACCATAAAGAATGGAGACGATGTGGAAACTTTTACGATTTCCTCAACTCATGTTTATAGTCTTAGAGTCGTTAAATCTGCCGACGAAACCCATACAAAGGAAATTGATTTTAACGAGACATACAGTGAAAAACTGAGAGGTATATCCGCAAGTGAGAAAAAGTATTATCCGGATAAGAATTTCAAAAAACTTCCAATTAAAATTAATGCATCAACATATGTCACTATCGAGAAACCGTTTGAATACTACAATATTAAGGACATAGGAACCCCAACTTTTAGTATACTTGAGGGGAAGTTTCCCCAACACAAGAGCAACTACCGAAATGTTTTTTCAGCTTCCAGTAAACGAAGGGGTGATATGTATTGCCGAAGATCAGTAAGTTCGACCAACACAACAATATCTCCAGATGGTGGCCCAGATAAAACTCCCGCAATAACTAGAAAGAGAAAAACATCAATCCAAGACGGTGCAGGTGATTCCTTTTGGTATCTGGCGGATGAACCGGTGTCTACTCCAATAGATTGCGGGCACACAGAAACAACCCACATAGCATCGGAGGATGAGTGTACAACACCACCCACAACACTACCAACTCCAACACCCGAGTCACCGGAACCGTCGGACTTGCTGAACTTGGATTCGTTGCAATTACACTATACATTTGAATCAGACGAAGAGTCGCAAATTATACATGATAAGTCAGGTAACCAAAGACACGGAACACTACATTCCGCGGAGATACGAGATGGAGGGGAGAGTAGGTCATATAGGAAACTTTTAAGACTAGACAACGATGTTAGGACTAATCCAGAAAATATGAACAGTTATCTTTCCGTCTCTCAAGGAACTCCCATAGGTGCTTCTTCGGCAACTATTAGTTTTTGGATTAGACCGACCGGTATAAGTGACAGTGATGTGGGAATCGTTCTAAACAATTCAACCGAACCTAACAATAGACACGGAATTATACTGAATCCAGGAGGAAACCGGTTTTCTCTTGGATATACTTGGCAAAGTGGTGTGGATTCCCACAATATAGACCTCGAAGTGGAGCTCCCACACGATGCGTGGACTCATGTGGTTATTTTAATATATGCCGAGGGGTTTGTACGGACGTTTGTCAATAAGTCGTTCGTAAACAACTATGACTTGGGGGTTAGGCACTCCGAGGTCACATTTGATAATTTGGAAATCGGTCGATTTTCGGGAATGATAGATGACATTCGGGTTTATAACGAGGTACTTGACTATGGGAATGTGATGTTAGCCAAAGAGGCAACAGGATTGGTCGGTGAGTTATACGATTCAACGAGACAAAATGATACATCACCCACCACATCTAACAGTTGCGAGGAACAGCCATATAACTATACATACCACCAATCATCGGCGTTTATACAGGCAAACGATGTATACGTTGATAATCCGGGAGATGATCCTATTGCAGATCCAGAAATTGACTCTAAACGGAAATTTGTAGTTCAGGGAGGTCCGAATGCAGGTATTGAAAAAAATGCAACAACTGAGTTTATGGGGAGTCTTTGTGGGAAACTGAAAGAGATTGTTTGATTTCATATAAAAACGAAGTATATAAATATTTATATGGAAAAGGTACTTAGTTAAATATATATATTAAAGTGTCATGGGTTATCTTAATAACGAAACAATTACGGTCGAGGCCGTCCTAACAAAAAGAGGACGAGAACTGCTTGCATCAGATAGTGGATTGAATATAACTAGTTTTGCATTGGCAGACGATGAGATTGATTATACATTGTATGATTCAAACCATCCGGATGGTTCGCAATACTTTGATATGGCATTGCGGAATACTCCGGTATTTGAACCATTAACCGATGAAACACAGTGTTTAAAATATAAGTTGGTAACCCTGCCCTCTGGCACGAAATATATTCCTGTAATTAAGTTGGGACAACAGAGTATCACTCTTGACAAAGACTACAATGGGGTGGTTACATTAAACCCAACTACAAATCCTGTATATAATACACGACTTGGATATACGGCAGTTCTATCAAACAGGGAAGTAGGAACTATCACCGGAACAGGAGTGGACGCATCTGTCGGACAAAATACTGCGATATTCTTGGGAGATACCGCAAGTACATATGCCCAAACCGCACTCGGCCTGTCATTTGAATTTAGGGTAAACCCGTCAATAACTAGAAACGTGGGGGCCAATTTAACCGTCATTGGTAATGAAAGTGGAGGATCTATAACGATCCCGGTTAATGTGTTAGCTGAACCACTTGAAGGGATTTCCGAAAGTGGAAATATAGGGTAATGATATTTAAGGAACTTGATAGCACGGACAAAGTTGCCGGCCGTGTAACATCGGTACATGATGGTTTGTTTTCCGGAGACCATCCTGGGGAATTGGATAGTTTCTATTATGATGAAACGGCCCACGAAGAAACACCCCTATCAAAATCACACGATACATTGGGTTCGGCAAGAACTCACATGAATGAAAACTGGACACTTCCGAGAAAGGAAGACTACTATACTAACATATATCACGAAGAGTTGTACATAGGAGGCTTAACAAATCAAGCATCCGAGCAACAATTTTCAGTGACATATGGAAATATATACGGATATGGTAGTCCACTTTCCCAAGCATTTGATTCAAAAAGTCCACGAATAACAAAGACAATCTATAGTCAGTATAAAAATATACTTTTAAATCCTGACGATAAGAAATTCACATTCACTCAGCAAATTTTACGAACCGATGGCACTCATGGTTTCGTGGGATATAATTCTGACTCAATTTATGCTATCAACTTTTCTACATCTCGTATGAAAGAACGACTTGATGAGGGTAATTTTATGATGACACTGGGAGTCACGTTGGACGGAAATCCGTCATCGGAGATTAATTACAGAGCATCTTTCCAGGATAACAGTGTGTTCGGTACAGGTGTCAGTTATGTTTCATCTTCACCACAATTCGGCCGTGTGTTTGATTTGGTCAAGGTTGAAAATTCGGACAGGTATAACACAGACGCAGCGGATGTAGTCCGAATGGTTAGTGCCCCGGACGATTATGCTGATGAAAGTGGTGAAGATATTCGGTATTGTCCTGAAAAAAATCTTAGTTTCGGTTTAGTTTATCCAGATTTGGGAATTATAGTTTTAAATCCAGTAGCAATTGCTGAACAATTTAAACTCGGATTGCACAACGCACTTTTGAGAGATATGGCAGAGAAAGGTGAAACTACATTTCCGGTTGGATATGCGATTGAAGAAAACGAGGGGGCAAAACTGGCATGGTACGGAGATGTCAACCCAACAACTCACCGACTGGGTGATGTCTCGTCATTTGTGTCTAAACGGAATGAACATGAAAAAATAGTTGATAATCCAGATACATGGAGAGACTTGGAAGATCTGAAAACTGCCGGAGGGGATAGAAACTATCAAAACTTTCTTAAATTAGTAAACGCATTGCAGGTCGGAAAAAAGTTCGAATGTAGAAATACCGAAATAATCCCATCGAAGCATTATTTTATTAGAATAAAAAATACGGATTTTAATTATAGTAACAATCCGTCATTCGTATATCAGGGGTTTGAAGCAGACACCGAAGCAAAGAAGGCAAATGCTTCTAGGGATGATTACTTGGGACGCGTACGACATGGTGACTTTATTACTGATCCAAGAGTTTATATAACAACAATTGGGTTGTATAATGAAGATAATGAGCTGGTTGCTGTTGCAAAATTGAGCAAACCTATATTAAAGACATTTGATTCCGAGGCCTTGGTTAAGGTTAAGTTGGATTTTTAATCGGTTCATTTTGAAAAACCTAAACGGTTTTCAAAAAAAATATATTTATATTCATGATTAAACCACTGAGAAGTTCGGATAAGATTGTCCGGCCCTTTAAAACATTCAAGACATGGACATATAAAAGCACCGACCTATCTGATGTTATTTTGCTGGAACAAATCTATTATTCACCAGTGTCTGGTGGGATGGTGGGTGCGGTAGAGGTTTTAACACAATCACAGATAGAATCGCAGTGGGGTGAGTATTTCTCACATGATGAACTTGAAGTGAGTACCGAGGTCAATCAATCAAAAAAGTATTTAAATGTATATAACAGGGCAGACGATTCACTAATAGCAAGATATCAGGAAATCGACGCAACCAATCTATTGTCGTATGAAAGTGGTGACGGAGTATCACCAGAAACACAAGAAATACAAAAGGGGGAGTTTGGTATAATTACCAAGCTTGGAAAAAACACAAAGGGAACATTTTATCCAACGGGACATCGATACTATGACTCAAAAAAGGAACCGATTAATTTTGACGGAACATACCACAGAGTTGTGTATAATACAATAAAGCATTTGTTCTATAATGATTATTTTGTTAAACATTATGATTACAATTCAAACCATGAGTTGAATATAAAAAATCCACTGATGTTATTTGGAGTGGAGAGTGCGGAATACCACGATCCAACTGTACTTGCGGATATTGATACCGGAGAGAAATACACGGATAGGAGAATAGAGAGACGTGTAATCGGTGACAATATACTAGTGTTGGA
>Ga0209657_1000468_pt1 | contig 26124 bp, 23 predicted proteins | sample SaaInlV_100m_DNA_FD_184650 | JGI IMG/M metagenome (GOLD analysis project Ga0209657, IMG submission 184650) | Marine microbial communities from expanding oxygen minimum zones in the Saanich Inlet - SI037_S3LV_100m_DNA (SPAdes) (version 2) | ecosystem: Environmental > Aquatic > Marine > Intertidal... | reverse complement strand
TCAGATATAGAAACGCCATTATTGATACCAACACTGTCCTTATTGCAATTAGCCAATCGGGAGAAACAGCGGATACTTTGGCCGCCATCCGGAAAGCGAAAGAATTGGGTGCCCTTACTCTCGGGATTTGTAATGTGGTTGGGAGTACCATTCCCAGGGAGACTGATGCAGGAATCTATACACACGCCGGTCCAGAGATTGGTGTGGCATCCACAAAAGCATTTACTGCACAAGTAACAGTTTTAACCATGTTGGCTCTAATGTTGGGACGAAAATTAGGTGTAGCAAAAGATCGTGGACAAAACTTGCTCAACGCCTTGAATAGAATTGATGAGGATGTAGCGACGATTTTACAAAGCTCAGATCAAATTAAAGATGTGGCAAAACAAACAATGGATGTGAATAATTTCCTTTATCTCGGTCGTGGAATCAATTTCCCTGTGGCGCTTGAAGGGGCTCTTAAATTGAAAGAAATTTCTTATATCCACGCAGAAGGATATCCTGCTGCGGAGATGAAACACGGCCCGATTGCCTTGATTGATGAAAATATGCCTGTGGTTGTGATTGCACCCAATGATGCAATATTCTCAAAAATTTTGGCAAATATTCAGGAAGTAAAAGCTCGGAAAGGGATTGTTATTACCATTACGGATAAACCGAATAAAGAATTAATCTCATTATCTGATTATGTTTTGAAAGTTCCCCAAACGCATCAACACGTTTTTCCCATTACCAGTTCAATTATTCTACAATTATTGGCTTATGAATTAGCCGTCCTCCGTGGATGCGATGTGGATATGCCTCGCAACCTTGCGAAAAGTGTAACTGTGGAGTAGACGTTGATAGTTCTTTGGGCTTATCTTTTTAGGATATTTATAGGTTGGAAAAAACTTAAGAGCTATATTTAGATATAATTTTACATTTGGGAGGGTGAATTATGATAAATATTGATGAATGGAAAAAAAAATATAAAATATTTATAAATGAAGATGTTGGATTAATTATTGCCACTATTGTTGTTTGGGTTTATCTGAACAATGCAATAGATGTATATAAAGAAAGTAGATTTGAAGATTTAAAGAGCTTTATTCATCCAATAGTAATTATAATAGGTGTGAGCTATGAATTTTTTTCACATAGACAATGGAATTTAAAATCTCGTGCAAAAGAGGTCCTTTCAAAAGAAAATTAAAATTTGGTTTTTATATTTAAAAACTTTATGCCTTTAAAATTATTCTTTGAACACTTTTAAAAATTGAATTTCAAAGTTTCTATAAATATCGATAATTGGCTGATTTAGGAACGCTTCTCTTTTCAATCTTTTCTTAATGATACTATCAATAGCAGTAGATGACTTTGCCACATCAAATCCATTTTAAACCATATTTCGGTGTATTCGTTTATAGCCCAAACCTTTGTTGTATAATCTGAATACTTCATTATGAATTACCTTTCTATCTTCCGTCAGAGGATTGTTATATTGAGAGGGGTTTAGCTTATGAGTTTTGATAAATTGATTGAAAGTCAGAAAGGGTACAGAACTATCATCGTCAATCCCACAACGGTGGAGTGATTTACAATAAGGTGGGGCTAGTCAAATTCACATTATATTTTATAAATGAAAAAAAACAATAAAGATATTTCTCCAAAAAAGGTAAAAGCTCCAAAACTAACTGGTGAAGATGGACAGTCAGAAAAGTTAGAAGAGAAAAGAATAAAATTAAAAAAGGTATCTAAACCTTTATTTGGAAAAGATGTAAATGATCCATCAGAAAGAGGTCATGACTAATGAAAAAACTCTACCCATTATTATCTGTATTATTTTTGATTTATTGGGGTTGTCTGGACCCTTTAAACATTTTTGATTCTAATGATGAGGAGACAGAGACAGGACCTTCAGTTAATTTGTGGGGTGTGGATTATTCAATAGAGAACACTACTGAATTAGATTTGTCAAATAGTGGACTCACAGGTTCTATTCCACCAGAGATATGGAATCTGACCAATCTGACTCATTTGGATTTATCTGGTAATGGACTCACAGGTTCCATCCCATCAGAGATAGGGAACCTAACCAATCTGACTTGGTTGAGTTTAGATGATAATCAACTCACAGGTCCCATCCCCCCAGAGATAGGAAATCTGACTAATCTGACTTTTTTGGATTTATGGAATAATCAACTCACAGGTTCTATTCCATCAGAGATAGGGAATTTGATAAATTTGAATAGTTTATATCTACATCATAATAGACTTACTAATTCTATACCATCCGAGTTAGGAGATATTACAAATCTTTATGTTTTGTATTTATTTGATAATCAACTCACAGGTTCCATCCCATCAGAGATAGGGAATCTGACTGATTTAACTATTTTACATTTATTTGATAATCAACTCACAGGTTCCATTCCACCAGAGATAGGGAATCTGATAAATCTAACTTACTTGAATTTAATGTATAATGAACTCACGGGTTTTATACCATCCGAAATAGGTAACCTTACTAACCTAAATTATTTAAAGTTATCAAGTAATCAACTCACAGGTTCTATTCCACCAGAAATAGGTAATCTGACGAATCTGATTTGGTTGAGGTTAGACGATAATCAACTCTCAGGTATTATCCCTGATGAAATTTGTAATCAAGGAGATAGTTCACCTGGTTTATCCAACAACCAACTCTGTCCCCCATATCCATCTTGTATTGAAGATTATGTGGGAGAACAGGATACAAGTGGTTGTGATTGAAATAATTCACCAGAATTATTATATAACTGGAACCTTTTTTATTTCTGTCTGTAACCATATTAAATCTCTTAAATTTGAAAAGCAACGGAGTTTATTATGAAAAGATTATTAACTGTATTATTATGCATTATTTCTTTTTCTTTCAGTCAGGATGGAATCAATTTTGAAATCAATCTTATTGAAAGAGAAAATGTTTTTTATACAAAGGACACACATGAGCTTTATTCTGGAAAAGTATTTTCCTTATATGATGATCAGAAAATAAAAAGTGAAGGAACGATCGAAGATGGGAAAATGATTCATAAGACAGAATCGAAATGGTATGAAAATGGACAAAAGAGATCTGAAGTTCCATATAAAAATGGTAAAATTGATGGACTAATCACTTGGTGGTATGAAAATGGACAAAAGAATTTTGAAGGAACATATCGGAATGGATTGAAAGAGGGATTAAATACATCATGGAAAGAAAATGGTCAAAAGAGTTTTGAAAGTAATTACACGAATCATAAACGAAATGGGCCTTGGATGAGTTGGTATGATAATGGACAGAAGAATTCAGAAGGAACGTATAAAGATGGTAAAGTAGATGGATTAGAAATATATTGGTACCAAAATGGATATAAATATCGTGAAGTATCTTTCATAAATGGAGAATTAATTTCTGAAAAATCATGGAATGAAGATGGGTCAAAAAAGGAATAATGAACATTCCGAACGGAGATTAGAATGAATAAACTTTACACAATATTAATTTTTCTTTCCTTTGTTTTCAGCCAGGAATATATCGAATACCGTGAAATGGGAGAAGTACGGTTAAAAGGAAATATAACAGATGGAAAATGGGATGGCATCTTTACGTTTTATAATATGGATGGGTCTGTTTGGTCTGTAGGGAATTATAGTGAAGGGAAAAAACATGGGGATTTTATTTATTACGGAATTGGGAACAAAAATATCTACTCTAAAAAAAAGTTAGAAATTTATAAAAATGGGATATTAGAAGGACAACTCATTCATTATTTTGAAACTGGGGAAATAAATAGTGTTGGATTTTACAAAGCGGGTAAATTAAATGGTGACTATACATATTATGATAAAAATGGAAAGATTTATTGGGAAGGAAGTTATCAAGATGATATTTTAATTCATGGAGACTTTATTAAATCCGATGATCCTTTTAATCTTCTATAATGAATTGAGAATCCCTTAAATTTGTTCCGGTCTTCCCTGGGTTAAGAAACCCATCACTCAAGTCATGGGTTAACAGGAAACCCCTAACTATTAAACCATTTTAATGGTTTTAAAAAAAGGAGCTCATCATGAATCTTATTCAAATAATGAAAAAAGTTGAAATCGCAATCATGGGCGAAAAAAAGCCCAAAGATCATTGGAAAAAATACAAAAAATCAAAATCTTAAAGAAAGACCCCGCATTTGCGGGGTTTTCTTTTTATCGTCAGTTTTGTTTGTAAATTGATGGGCTCTCTTATGAAAAATGAACTCACACTATCACTTCTTCTATTATCTTTTGGGCTTACCCAAACGAAAGATAAGCAAGCAATATCACAACCAAAGGATAATTTAACAGAAGAAATAAAAGACGGACCCGGATCAGTCACATTTCCAAATGGAGATACTTATATTGGTGATTTTAAAAATGGATTATTTCAAGGACAGGGTGCGTTTCATGTAGCCGGTGGAGAAAAGTACGAAGGCGAATGGAAAGAAGGTGAAAAAAATGGTGAAGGAACCTATTTCTATTCTTTTGGAAATACTTACACTGGAGAATGGAAAAATGATAAAAAAAATGGTCGTGGCATTTATATCTACCAATTTGGGGAAAAATATGATGGAGATTGGAAAAATGATAAAAAAGTCGGGCAAGGATCTTTTACAGATACGAAGGGAAATTTTTATATCGGCGAATGGAAAGCAGACCAAATGGAAGGTACAGGGGTTTTTACTTTCAAAAGTGGTAATAAGTATGAAGGAAAGTTTTTAAACGGTCTTAAACATGGTCTAGGAACTTTTACGTATAAAAATGGCGATCAATATCTGGGCTTGTTTCGAAAGGGCAATATGGATGGACAGGGTACATATAAATTTAAAAATGGAAACATTTACACTGGAGAATGGAAAAATGGTGTAAGTGCTGGAATGGGCTTATACAAATTTAAAAATGGCAATTCTTATAAAGGGATGTTTAAAGATGGTCGAAGGAATGGCCGTGGAACATTTACCTATCCTGATGGAGAAAAGTACACTGGAGATTTCAAAGAGGGGAAAAGAACTGGGCAAGGAACTTATTCTTATCAAGGCGGTCATATTTACAAAGGTGGATTTAAGAATGGAATGAAAAATGGCCGCGGTACTTTAACCTATCCCAATGGAAATACTTATCAAGGCGAGTGGGAAAAAGATCAAAAAAACGGACAAGGAATTTTTACCTATTCTAAAGGTGGGAAGTACGATGGTGAATGGATAAATGGCAAAAAAAATGGTCTTGGCATTTTTAATTTTGTGAATGGGGATACGTATAAAGGTGAATTCGTTAATGGGGAAATGGAAGGAACTGGAACATTTTCATTTAGGAATGGAAATCAATACGAAGGAAAATGGATAGATAATAAAATGATGGGACAGGGGATTTTTTCCCTAAAAGAAGGTCATATTTTTGAAGGGGATTTCTCTGATGGAAAATTGAATGGCCAAGGATCTTATATTTCCGCCTTTGGTGATTTTTATATTGGCGAGTATCAAAATGGAAAAATGAATGGTAGAGGCGTTTATAAATACAAAGATGGAAGCCAATATAATGGGGAATGGAAAAATGATAATCGGCATGGTCAAGGTTCATTCATTTTTGAAAATGGTGATAGATATATTGGTGAATATCGAAATGGAAAAATGGAAGGAAACGGATCCTACACATTCAGTAATGGAGATCATTTTAAAGGGGAGTGGTCTGATGACAAAAGGAATGGGAACGGAATTTTTTCCTTTATAAATGGTGATAAATATCTTGGGAATTATAAAGAAAATAGAATGACGGGACAGGGGCATTATGATTTTAAAAATGGCGATCAATACGATGGGCAATGGCTGAATGATAAAATGATGGGACAAGGGACATTTATTTTTTTAAATGGTGATAAATATTCTGGAAATTGGACGAATGATAATCGCGAAGGACAAGGGTCTTACTTTTTTCAAAATGGGAATGAATATCACGGGAATTGGGAGAATGATAAGCGAGAAGGATTAGGAATATTAAATTATGAGACCGGTGAAAAGTATGAAGGGGAATTTTTAAATAATAAGATTTCTGGGCGTGGAAAACACATGTTTATCAATGGCGATATTTATAGTGGAGAATGGGAAAATGGTGAAAGAACTGGGCAGGGAATTTTTACATATATAAAGGGGGGAACCTATTCAGGAGAGTTTATAAAGGGATTTTTTGATGGAAGAGGGACACTCGAATATTCCAATGGTGATTCTTATGAAGGTCATTGGAAAAAAAATGTTAAAGATGGAAGAGGTACATTCAATTATACCAATGGGGACACGTATAAAGGGAATTGGGAAAATAATAAAAGAGATGGACTGGGAAATTTTGTCGGCATGGATGGGAATAGCTATGAAGGCAATTGGCTCAAGGATTACGCACATGGACAAGGAACCTATTATTACAATAATGGTGATAAATATAAAGGTCAATGGGAAAAAGATAAAAGAGAGGGGCGTGGAACGATAAATTATGTAAATGGTGACCGATATTATGGCGATTGGAAAAGGGATCAAATCCAAGGAAAAGGAACGTTTACAAGTGCAAGCGGAGATAAATATGACGGTGCTTGGAAAAAGGGTCAAAAAGATGGGCACGGGACTTATATTTATTCAAATGGTGAAAAGTATATTGGTCAATGGAAAAATAATTTAAAAGATGGAGTGGGTCATTATAATTATCAAAATGGATACCAATATGAAGGCAATTGGGAGTTGGGTAAGAAATCGGGTATTGGAATATTAAGCACTTCAAATGGTGAATCATATTCGGGGAACTTTTTAGCCGATAAGAAGAATGGTTTTGGATCATTTACTTATTTAAATGGTGATGAGTATCATGGTGAATGGGAAAATGATGCCAAAAATGGGCATGGAATTCTGACTGTTTCTAACGGCGAAAAGTATGAAGGAGAATGGAAAAATGCTAAAATGGAAGGCGTTGGACAATACAATTACAAAAATGGAAATTCTTATTCTGGTGAATGGAAAAATAATTTGAAAAATGGCCAAGGGACTCTTACTTACGTCAATGGCGAAAAATATATGGGTCAATGGAAAAATGGAGATATGAAAGGAATAGGATCATTTCAATATTTAAATGGGGATCATTATTCAGGAAACTGGGAAAAAAATAAAATTCATGGGCAGGGAACGTTTACCTATTCCAATGGAAATAATTATGAAGGTGAATGGGAAAGTAATTATAAAAGTGGTCATGGAACTTTCAAGACTTTAGCGAATGGTTTTACGTATGAAGGAGAGTGGGTAGAAGATCAAAAAAATGGAAAGGGAATTTATACATCTTCATTTGGCGATAAATATGAAGGTGATTTTTTAGATGGGAAAATGGAAGGAAAGGGAATTTTTACTTCCTCAATTGGAGATGTTTATACTGGAGAATGGCAAAACGATAAAATGAATGGAAAGGGAAAACTTACCTATTCAAATGGTGAATTATATGAGGGCAATTTTAAGAATGATCAATTAAATGGAAAGGGCGACTTTACTTATTCAAATGGTGATACATATTCTGGTGAATGGAAAAGTGATTTAAAAGATGGCCAGGGAATTAATACCTATTCTAACGGAAATAATTATTCGGGAGATTGGAAGCTAGGGGAAATGTCGGGGCAGGGAATTTATACCTATTCCAATGGGAATATTTATGAAGGCAGTTTCCTTAATGGGCTAAAAAATGGTAGTGGATTATATAAATATTCAAATGGGAATTCTTACGAAGGTGAATTTTTTAATGATACTTTTCATGGTGAAGGAACTTTCATTTATCAAAATGGTAATATTTATTCGGGTGATTTTAAACAGGGAAAAATGGAAGGGTTTGGTACATTCTCTGAGTCTAATGGTAAAACAGTTAAAGGTGAATGGGAAAATGGGAAACCTTTAAATTGGTAAATGGAATACCTTATAGTTCGATTGGTTTCCTTTTTAAAATATTAGGTTCAAATTAACTCACGAAATGATTAACAAAATTTATACATTAACGGTAGTTCTTATTTTATCGGGATGTTCCTTTTTTCAAACACCGGAGATTTATGTAACGCCTAATTCTTGGTCAGGGAAAAAGATCATTTTTGTGGATTTGGATGATAAATATAAAAGAACCGCAAGTTTTAATCGTGTTTGGTCAATATTAGGGTCCAATAAATTCCGACCCTATCATAAATTCAAAAATCGAGATTATACAATTGTTGGAACCTATGAAACTTGGGAGAATGATTTTTTGGTGATTGAAGATGAAAAGGATCAGCGATACAAAATGTTATTCAATTTTAGCGATGAAGAAATGCCAACATTTCCTAGTTATATTCTATTTAATGATCTTTTGAAAGAAACTAAATCCATGGTTGGGCAAACGATTTGGTTAAATAATACTTTAGATTTTAAGGGCTTTTATTCCTTTGCCGATTATGATTTTAAACGATTCGAAGCTGTAACCGTTATGGATATTCATCCATTTCAGAATAGGAATTATGATTATCCGATTTGGTTAAAGATTCAAGCTAAAAACGGATTAGATGGGTTTGTGCGGTTTAATGGGGATGAAGGGCGTGTTGGAATTCAAGATCATTATTACACAACAGATCCATTACCGAAAGAATGGGGCAAAGATAGATTAACCCAAATCAAACAAAATAAAATTGAATTAGGAATGTCTCAGAGACAAGTGCGACTTTCGATTGGGAATCCGGATGAATTGAATCATACATCTAGTCGTCATGGAGTGGCGGAACAATGGGTTTATGGAAAGGAAATGGGAAACAGGGTTTATTATCAATTCTCAAATGGAAATTTGATGTTTATAAATCGTTGAAGATTTGAGATAGAATTCATAATAAAAATGCAGAAATGACAAAATTGATTGAAACCATTATTATCATCCGTAAATAAGATGACCTAACTTAACTATTGAAATATTTCCATAAAAATCATGCAATTTCCTAGACTCATTTTTTTAATTATCATCCTTAATTTGCTTAAAGCGGACGAATTTGATACCTTGTCCTATGTCCAGAAATTTGATATTGCGGTTCACAATTTTAAAGATGGACGATTTCGTTTAGCAGAATCTGGTTTTAAATCCATCCTGAAAAATGAAAAAAATTATAATGATCCTGCCGCCCAACTTCTTTTAGCAAAATCCCAATATAGACAGGGAAAATTGGTAGAAGCTCTACGATCTGGAAAATCGCTTTATAATACATACATGAATTCCCCATTCCAAATTCATGTTTCAACTTTTTTGGGTGATATTTCAATGTCTCGTGGCAACTTTACTCGAGCAATTCAATATTATTTATCTATTCGTCCCCAAATTAATGATTCGTTGCAAGGTGTAGAGTTGGATAAACGAATTTTATGCTGTATCGGAAATGGAAATAAGCCGGATAAAATTGAAGGTTTCTTATTTAGAGAAAGGGATAAAATCAATAAATCCATTTTGAACTTTTCAAGAGCATATACTGCTTGGAAAGAAGGGGATGCATTTGATTTAAACTCAGCACTTGAAGGCATTAATCCAAAATTACTTTCAGATGTTTTTATTGAACCATATTACCGGTTGATTGATGAAACGAATCAGTCAATTGTATCTCAAACTACATTTGCTGTAATTCTACCTCTTTCGGGCTTTGAAAAAGAGAAAGGTGAATCCTATTTATTAGGTCTTGCCATTTATTTATCGAAGCATACGGGACAATCATCTATCCGATTTAAAATATATGATTCTCGTGGCGATGGTATTACAGTCTTAAATGCAGTGAAATCTATTCAGAGTCAACGAGATATTATTGGCATTTTGGGACCTATTTTAGAAAAGAACATTTTAGCACTTGGTGGGTTTCCCAGTTCAATACCAATTTTAGTCCCGAAATTTGGCACTATAGGCTTGCCCGAATTTGCCGACCATCTTTTCTTCCTTTCACCTTCCGTAAAAACAATTGCACAAAGAACTGCTCAAATTATGGTGAAAGAATATGGATTTGAAAATATAGCTATTTTATCACCAGCGGATTCAAAATCTAAACGAAAAACAGATTTTTTCATTTCTGAATTATATCAATTGGGTATTGATCCTGTTGATGTGGAATGGTATATCGAAAATCCGGAAAATATTTCACGCCAATTCAAATCCATTCGTAAAACGGCTTGGAGTTTAGTTCCGGAAGATACTAGTGATAGTCAGATGCTAAATTTGGCAATTGATAGTTTAGATGCACTTTTTAATGTGGATGTATCAGACTTTTTCGAATTACCGGAAGAAGAAGAAAAAATGGATAAAAAGGATTCGGCAAAAGTTGCGCTGGAAACAATCCATGCAATATATATTCCGATTAGAGAAGGTGAACTCACCTATGTTGGAACTCAATTCCCAATGTATAATTTGAAAACGGTGGTATTTGGGAACGAAAATTGGCTTGATATGGATGTGTTAAGTCAGGAACTCATTGGGCCTCATGTTAATGGAATGAAAATTGTTTCCGATGTGAGTTCTGCCATGATTTCCGGAAGGTCGGGTTCGTTTACAAATTATCATGATTTGGCTATAGATCATGCTGCGTTCATTCAAAATATTTCTGGGAATGGATTAATTGACAGACGCATGTTTATTAAAAAATTGAGAAAACATCCCGGATTTAATGGGGAAAGTACTTCGATTAAATTTTTTGGTAAAAATCAAAATGAAAATGGGTCAACTCAAGTGATTGAGTATGGTGGAAATAAGTTGAGTAAAATTGGTGTTTATGACGGGCAAATTTTAACACCACTTAATTAATGAATTCATCTCAATGGGTGGATTTATCAAACCATTTTTCGAACCAAAATATAAAAGCAATATTCTCTTTTAAATCTTTTTCTACAGAAGGGGATTTGGGGAGAAAATCTTTAGCAATAGCATCTGGCTTTAACCCAAATTCTTTAATTATTCCCAAACAAACTCATTCTACAAATATTAAGTTTATCTCAGGTTCTGGTACCGTTTTGGATACGGATGGTATTTTTTCAACTAATCCTGAAATGGTTTGTTCTATTCAAGTTGCTGATTGCATGCCCGTTTATTTTTCCCATAAATCAGAGTCTATTTTTGGGTTAGTTCATGTGGGGTGGCGCGGGTTGGTGAATGGAATTTTAGCTCAATCCGCAAAGCGGATAAAAGAAAAAGATTTTTCTTTATTGGATTATGATATCCTTATTGGCCCCTCAATTCAAAAATGTTGTTTTGAAGTAAGTGATGACGTGGTCGATCAATTTGAGTCTGGTTTTGTTGAAGAAAAAGAAGCTGGGAAATATCAAATTAATCTTCAGGAAATGGCCATATTTGAATTAAAAAAATTGGGATTTATGAAACAAAATATTTTGAGTCTAAATGAGTGCACTTATTGTAATTATGAAAAATATCATTCTTATCGTAGAAACGGAAAAAAAGCTGGCAGAATGATAGGATTATTAGGTTACAACTTAAATTCTTTCTCATATATATTGACTCCACTATCTAAATTTTAACAACATATAGAACTAAATATGACACTCATTGAAGCAACTATTCTTGGCATTGTTCAAGGATTTACAGAATTTTTACCGATTAGCAGTTCAGGACATTTGGTTTTGGGGCAAGCTATCCTTGGGATAGAACAACCGGGAAATGAGTTTGAAATTCTCGTCCATCTGGGCACATTGGCCAGTGTGTTGGTGGTCTTTTTTGAAGATATCAAATCATTATTAATGTCAATTAATTCAAAAAAGACACAAACTTTTATTTTATTTATTTTGATTGGAACTCTTCCAGCAGTTGGAGTTGGGCTTGGACTTAAAGATTTCTTGGATTCACTTTTTGATAATATAAATGCCGTAGGAAGTGCTCTCATATTTACGGGGATTGTGTTGTATAGTTCATCTTTTGCAAAACGGCAAAATAAAGAGCATACTTTTATTACATCCATTTTAATTGGATGTGCCCAAGCGATCGCTATAATTCCCGGAATCTCCCGAAGTGGAATGACAATTAGTGCTGGATTATTTTTAGGTCTATCTCCTAAAGAAGCGGCACGATTTTCATTCTTATTGGCGATTCCAGCCATTGGAGGCGCGGGACTTCTCACTGCTCTAGATGTGAGTGGTGGATTTCAGATGCCAATCTCAGTGGCAATTGCGGGAATATCCAGTTCATTTGTCGTGGGTGTTGTGGCACTTAAATGGCTTCTCGGCTGGCTAGAACAAGGGAAATTCCACTATTTTGGGATATATTGTTTGGTGGTTGGAGCATTAACAATTTTAGCTTAAGGCTTATTCAATGGACATGATTGGCATAATTTTTATTTTGTATTTGACATTTCTTCTAGGAGTTGGTATTTGGACATTCAAGTTCAATAAAACTCAAGAAGATTATTTGTTGGCTGGTAGAAAGTTGGGGCCTTGGGTCACAGCATTTTCTGAACGGGCTTCCGGTGAATCTGCATGGCTATTATTGGCATTGCCCGGTGCAGCTATCACGGTGGGATTAAGTGAATCTTGGGCGGTGGTTGGCATTATTTTGGGCATTATTGCTTCCTGGTTTTTGATTGCTGAAAAACTTCGGGAAGAAACAGAAAAATATGATTCTCTCACCATTCCCCAATATCTCCATCGAAAATTCGATGACCGCTCAAATATCATTCGATTATTTTCTTCAGTCATTATCGCATTTTTCTTTCTTTTTTATGTTTCTGCACAATTCCATGCTTCCGGAAAAGTCCTGAATTCACTTTTTGAATTAGGTCCCGTTACAGGGATATCTATTGGTGCTGCCATCATTATTGTTTACACTCTCATGGGTGGTTTCTATGCGGTCGCTTGGACAGATTTGCTCCAAGGGATTCTTATGATTGGGACTTTGATTATTTTACCCATTGCAGGATATATTGAATTGAGTGAATCGGGCATGACCCTTTCGGATGGATTGGCAAAGGCTGATTCAATTTTCCACAATAATAATGGTTCATTTTTTGGTGGAAAAGAAAAGATGGCGGCAGTTGTAGCCACATTAGGCGGATTAAGTTGGGGTTTAGGATATTTGGGTCAACCACATTTGGTGATTCGATACATGGCAATTCGAAGCTCAAAAGATGTAAAAGTGGCGCGAAAAATTGCTATCGCCTGGGCAATACCTGGAATTACAGGTGCATTTTTAATTGGACTTGTGGCATTACTTTATTTTGGTCCAGAATATTTCTTAACCATTGATCCGGAGCAAGCGATGCCATTATTAGCCAGCAAATTGCTCCACCCAATTTTAGCCGGACTTTTTATTTCTGGTGCAGTTGCAGCTATGATGTCCACAGCAGATTCACAATTATTGGTTTCCACATCAGCTGTAACAGAGGATTTTTACCATCAATATTTAGGGAATCAATTATCCGAAAAATCTCTAGTGAAAATGAGTCGAATAATGATTGTGGTTTTGGGGCTTATTGCATACGGTATTGCCATATTTTCAGAAATCCAGGGAAAGAAAATATTCGGGGTTGTTAGTTATGCTTGGAGTGGACTCGGGTCTGCATTTGGCCCGGCGTTGGTCATGACTCTTTGGTGGAAAAAAACCACACGACAAGGCGTAATTGCCGGTTTAATTGTTGGATTTTTAACCACGGTTATTTGGGCCAATATTCCGGAATTAAAAGCAATTGTTACTGAAAGGTTATCCAGTTTTGTTTTTGCTTTTATCGCTGTTTATGGTGTGAGCATTTGGACTCAAAATGATCATTAAAGCTGCAATTAATGATCTGAAAAATGGCTCCATTTTACCGATCTATTATTTGAAGGGTGGTGACCAGTTTCTTCAATCCTTTTTTATTCAAAAGGTTTCGGAATCCTTTTTTGGTGATTTACCCGAAGAAAAGACCCTCATGCTTCCTGATGATATGAAAGGAAAAGAAATCATGGATCGACTCACTATGAGTGATTTATTTGCAAGTAAAAAATTATTTATTCTAAGAAATCCCCAACAATTGAAAGGGAAAGTCGGCGATGACCTTTTGGCATATTGTCAAAAACCGAATGAAAACCATGTCTTGATTCTCGTGAATGATGATTGGATGAATAAAACGGCATTTTTAAAGAATTTGGAAAAAATCATTGGTCCCATTAATACGCAAACTCCTTACTCAACGGAACTAAACAAATGGGCGAGTTATTTTTTCAAAGAGCGAGGAAAGTCGGTCCATCCCAGTGTAGTAAATATTATGGTGGATATGGCTGGCGATTCCGTAGCACATTTAAATAATGAAATTGAAAAAGTGTGTATTTGGGCAGGAGATCAAAATTCAATTTCATCAGATGATATTGAATTGTTTTCAGGATGGAAAAGAGAGAGACAACGTTGGGAATTTTTACAAGCTCTTGGAGGAAAGAATTATGATAAAGCGATTTATCTCGGAAAAACAATCATTACAACAAACGATACTATGATTGCTTTGATTTACCCCTTAACGACTCTTTTTCAGGAAATGCTATTTGCTAAAATGAAAAATGGAACTTTTCGAGAACCCCAAGGTTATATGCCTTTACCACCATCAGTAAAAAAGAATATTTCAAATTATGCCAGTGGCTTTTCACAGGAAAAGTTGGAATCAGCTTTAAATTTATTAGGTCAAATTGATAAAAGACAAAAAACAACTTATAGTACAGATGAGACAGAACTCCTCCAATTTATCGGACATGTCATTGGATAAGCAAAAGACACCTTTTGTTTATACGGATGAACAATTGATTGCTCGGTTCCAAGCCGGTGATGAACGAGCTTATATAGAACTTGTGAATCGGTACCGAGATAGGTTAATTAATTTTGTTTTTCAATTCCTAGGTGATCGAGAACAAGCAGAAGATGTGGTTCAGGATACCATGTTGAAATTGTACATTAAAAAACACTATTACCGTGAAATTGCAAAATTCTCAACTTGGATTTATACCATTGCACGAAATTTGGCGAATACAGAATTAAGAAAACGAAAAAGAAGAAAAACAACTTTATTGAGTCATATGACACGGGACGAACGGGAATATGAACTTCCTGCAATTCAACCCGAAACTGGGCAGGAAGTCCAAACTGAATTTGCAGAAAAACAGATTCAAGCAGCCATTCAAGATTTACCAGAACATTTTAAAACAGTCATTATTTTGAGAGATATTCAGGAACTTTCTTATGATGATATTAGTAGTATTGTGGGTGTTCCACTTGGAACAGTCAAATCAAGAATTAACCGAGCTCGGCTTCAACTTCAAGCCGAACTGAAAAACTTAAGATAAACAGGAGAATATACTATCGATGAATCGCTATCAATTTGAAGATTTAATTTCAGAATACATCGAAAACGAATTAACAATTTCCAAACGGAAATTATTTGAATCTTATTTGGAAGATAATCCGGATGCTAAGGATCTTGTAGAATCAGTCCGAATTAATCAGGAAAAAATGAAATCCTTACCAAAGGTATCATCCTCGTCTGATTTTAATACTCGTCTCCTTGCAAAGATTCAAAAAGGGGCTGCAACACTCCCTCAGCCAGAAGAATCTCAACGGACCTATTTTGGGTTTTTACCTCTCCATGCGTCCTTGATGACAGGATTGGTCATCGCATTTGTTTTTGTATCCATTCAACTATTTTCACCGGATGAAACAAATTCCTCATCCCAAAATCAACTTTACGCCAATGATCAAGTGCCATCCTTATCAAATCCAGGTTTAGATGATGTGGTTCAAAAAATACCTGATTTAGTTGATGTTAAAGAGGATTCTTCCTTAGAGAACAATCAGAAAAAGGGTCAAAAGGATTTTTCAAAACAAATGCATTTTGTGAATGATTAATCTTTGATCAATTTACCAAACAGGTTTTAATCCTCGTCTAATTTTGTTAACTTAATCGACGGGGATTTTTATTTTATGGCATTAAAAAATAATTTACCAACTTTTACTAGGACCTTAACGGCATTCTGCCTAGTCCTATTCATATTTTTATTTTTACCGGATTCTCTTTCGAATCTTTCAATTTACCTGAAATATTTACTACTTGCGGGTATCATTGGTTTGCTACTAATGTATAATGAAGTTTTGGGTTCGCTCTCTATTTCACCAGACCAGGAGATAGGCGTAAAACCGACTGAGCCAGAGAATGTAATTGGATCTGATTCAAAAACCACGGGAGCACTTTACGAGAATTTGAATCTGTTAGTTTTATCTACTGTTAAAGCATTAAATCCAAAATATGAATCGGCAGTTTATATGATTGACCCGGAATCCCAAGTCTTCTCTCTTCAAATTTCTAATTCTGATAGTTTTTTAAATTCAATTCAAGTAAGCAATGCAATGATTGGTACACTTTTAAAAGGGACTTCGGTAGTGTATCAAAAAGATAATGGCGAAGCTTGGAATGATTTGTTTGAATCCAAAACATGGCGAGGAAGCGAGTGCGTCCTAGGAAGTCCCATTTCCTTACACGGAATAACCGCAGGATTTGTTCTAACCAAAATTGGACATTTCTCTGATCTTACCGATAGTGATAAATCTGTTTTGACGTCCTTAGGTAAATATATTTCTTATGGGCTTGAAAATTTAGAAACGCTTGAAAAACATATAATAGGTGAAGATAATAAAGCACGGATTCTTGATTTACTCGCTAATCTAAATATTAAATCTGATGAAACTCGAATTCTAGATCAATTTAAATATTTGATTCGTACCGTTTTTCATTATGATAGATTAACGGTTTCCCTTCAAATTGAAAATGACTCAAATGCCATTATCAAATTAGTAGATGGAGTGGAAGATGAGTTTTTAAAGAATTCAGAATTTCCCGTAAATGGATCTCTTCATGGTATTCCAATTGTAAATGGTGAAACGATCATTTCTCAAAATTGGCATGAGTCTCATCCCAATTTTTCAAGATTCTCTTCATCTGAGCCTGAATCGGATATAAAGTCGGTTTTAGGTGTTCCCATTCTGATTGCTGGTGAAAGTAAAGGCTCTTTATTTATGGAACGATTAACGGGCCGTCCCTATACCGATTCCGATCAAAAAACTCTTGATTTATTGGGACGAGTTCTTGGCTCGTCACTTTATTGGTTAATTGAATATGAAAAGATTTATCAAAATGCAACACATGATGGTCTATCTAAGTTATTAAATCATCAAACGTATAAAGATCGCTTTGCAGAAGAAATTCAGCGGGCGAAACGTTTCCAACATCACATGGCCGTGTTAATCTTTGATTTAGACAAATTCAAAAGAATTAATGATACCTTGGGGCATCCGTATGGAGATTATGTCATTCAAACCGTTGCGAAAATCATGTCTAAAAATGTTCGTACCGTTGATGTTGTTGCTCGGTATGGTGGAGAAGAATTTGCAATTATCCTTATTAATACCACTGCGAAAATGGCAATGGTTGTTGCTCAAAGAATTGTGAACAATATAGCAGATTATCCGTTCTCCATGGATGGAAGTGAAGTGACCATGACTATTTCCGGTGGAATGGCGGAATACCCAACCCATTCAGAAGATATGAAGGAACTCATTAAGCTTTCAGATCAAGCTATGTATGACGCGAAGCAAAAAGGCGGAAATGGGATATTAATTCACGGATATGAAGAAAATGCGACAATCGTCGGTGATTAAAAAAATATTAATTTTTCTGTTTGCGTTAACAGTTATTTTAGCCAATTCTGAGCAGAAGAAAGAAATGGCTTTACATCATTTTATGCAGGGTGAATTTTTAATGAATCAAGGGAACTATGCCTTAGCAGTTCTCGAATTTCAAGATGCGATTAATTTTGATCCCAATGCATCAACAATTCATGTTTCTATTGCAGATGCATATCGCCGCTTAGGCAAATCAAATCGTTCAGAAGATCATTTAAGAATTGCCTTAGATTTAGACCCTGAAGATTCCGATGCATTGGAAATGATTGGGCAACTTTATTTAAGCCAGAAAAAATTTGGTGACGCTGAAATAGTTTATAAGGACTTAGTTAAATTAGTTCCAGATAATATTGAATATTTATTCACGCTGGCAGATTTAGCTCAAATTGAAAAGAATTGGGATCTTGCTATTGATTATTATATCGAAGGGTATAGGGTTAACTCTTCAGCCATTAATGCTTTAGAGCAAGCGCTTCAAATTGCCCTGACAACCAATAGCTTTGACCGAGCAGAAGAAGTGTGTATTCTTTTATTGGAAGAAGATCCTGAAAGTCTCAAATTTCTTGAAACCATTCGTGATTTAAGTTTATTTAATCAAAAATATCAAGTTGCGCTTGAATTTGTGAATCGCATCGAAAAGATCCAAGGATCTACATCAGAAATATTGATTCAGAAAAGTGCTCTTTATGAAGAATTGAAAAATCCTGAAAAAGCGCTCAATATTATGTTTGAGGCATTTGAAAAAGATAGTGTAAATATAAATGTATTACATAGATTGGTTACACTCCTTTTGGATGAGGAAGATAATGAAAAAGCCATTTTATATAATCAAAGAATCATTGATATTTTTCCAGATGATCCACGTGGATTTATCAATCATGCTGTTATGGCATTAAGTGGAAAAAAGCCAGAAGAAGCTATTTTAGCTCTAAGACCACATGTGGGTCGATTTTCTAAAGACTTTACTGTTCAGTACCTTTTGGGAACAGCTTATTACCAATCCAAAGATTATGACAATGCCGAAATCCATCTTGGATTCGCTTTAACAATATTCCCCGAATCCAGAAATACAAAACATAATCTTGCTCTGATTTACGACTCCACAAATAAATGGGGAAAATCAGACGTATTATATATGGAATTAATCGCATCAGATAGTACCGATGCTCAAGCTTACAATAATTATGCTTACAGTTTGGTTGAGCGTGGAGAAGATATGGAATTCGCTTTAGAATTATCAAAAAATTCCATACGCTTATCGCCCAAATCTGCGCCTTATTTAGACACATTAGGATGGATATATTTCAAAATGGATCGAATTGATGAGGCGATAAAAGTTATTAAGGAATCCTTAAGTATCGATAATGGGAATCCCACCATTCAGGCTCATTTGGAAGAAATAATAAAAGCAAAATCGAATCCAGAAATCTCCAAGGTAATTCAAGCAGAAATTAAGGATTGAATGAATCGCCAATTTTTCCTTTTTTGGATCCTAATTGCTGGTTGTGCCGGACCGGTCAAACAAATTTCTATCCCTGATCCAGAAAAATCCTATGACGATTTAATTTCGGAAAATGTTTCTTGTACAGGAAACGGGAAAATTAATTCTCGTGGGCCTATTAAAGGGGCATTGACATTTACCTTTATGTCTCAACATGATAGTTCATTTTTTCAATTCAAAGATCCGTTAGGACGTAAAGCATTACTTATGTGGCTTACGCCACAAAATGTTGCTGCTTGGAATTTGATAGAAAATAAACAATATACTTATAATCAAATACTTGATTTTTTTCCATTTTTGCAAATTGTAGAGCCTTCAGATATCACTAAATTTTTATGGGGAATCCAACCAGATTATGATGCGATGAATGAGAGTGAAAATTTTAGCAAAAGTGAACATATCCAAATGAGTTTTAAAAAGAATGATTTAGCCCATGAGTCGAAAGTCCTCGTGAGTGCAACTTTTTTGGATCAAACTTCCAATCAATCCGTGGAAATTCAGATAAAAAATCGCACTCGAACACAAAAAATTCTTAATATGAAAAGAACATGGGAATTATTAAAAATATAAAAATGAACATTTCAGTTATTATTCCAGTTTTTAATGAGCATGAATCATTACCAAATCTTGTTGAAGAATTGGAGCAAGCTTTGTCGAGCTATGAAACTTGGGAAGTCCTATTTATCGATGATGGATCTTCCGATGGATCAACGGAATGGATTACAGATTTATCAACTCAAAAACCCAATTTTAAATCAATTCAATTTTATCGGAATTATGGAAAAGCCGCAGCACTTTCCGAAGGATTTAAAGCTGCAAATGGTGATTATATTATTACCATGGATGCAGATTTACAGGATGATCCAGCAGAAATTCCAAACTTAATTTCAAAATTGGAAGAAGGATGGGACCTTGTATCTGGATGGAAGAAAACTAGATTAGATCCATTAAATAAAAGGCTTCCATCTAAAATATTTAATTTTGTAACACGACTCATGACAGGTGTCCATATTCACGATTTCAATTGTGGTTTAAAAGGATATCGGAAAACGGTCGTAAAATCAATCGAAGTCTATGGCGGACGACATAGATATATTCCTGCCTTGGCTGGACAACAGAAATTTAAAATAACAGAAATTGTTGTGAATCATAGAGCAAGACAATTTGGAGAAACAAAGTATGGTGGTTCCAGAATATTTCACGGCTTTTTTGATTTAATTACACTATTATTTTTAAATCGATATACACAACAACCATTACACTTATTTGGATTTTTTGGAATCGGATTTTTAAATATTGGATTCATTGTAGAATGTGTTGTTCTTTATTATAAGTATTCGTTAGGAGAACCTTTTTCTAAACATATGGCACTATTAATGTTTGGTATTATGCTCATTGTGATTGGAATCCAATTCTTCTCCATTGGTTTGTTGGGTGAATTGATGGCCAGAACCACACAGGGCCAAGAAAACCGTATTCGTAAAATTAGCGGCGAATAGCCAGTTTAATATGACCGGACATCTACCGTTCATCAGCATTATTACTCCCACGTTCAACAGAGCTGATGAACTCAAATATTTGTATCATTCCCTGAAAGAACAATCCTTCGATATGTCGCTCGTAGAATTCATTATTTCAGATGATGGGTCAGTTGACGAGACAGAATCCATGGTGAAAAAGTGGCAAGATGAATCCCCTTTTCAAATTAAATTCATTACACAGAAGAATCAGGGGCCTGGAGCAGCGCGGAATCATGGTTTAGAGAATGCAATTGGAGAATTAATATTATTTATCGATTCAGATTGTGAAGCGCACCCAGATTGGATTAATATTATTGTTAATGAATATCAACAAAATACGTTTGATGCTTGTGGGGGCCCAGATGGTGGAAAGGATGATTTTACCACACTTCAAAAAGCAATTGATTTTACTATGACATCCTTTTTTACCACGGGTGGAATGCGAGGGCATAGTGAAAAAATGATGGCAACGTTTTTCCCAAGAACGCATAATATGGCTATTAAAAGAAAGATTTATGAAAAGGTTGGAGGATTCGGAAGTTTACGTCACGGACAGGATATTGAGTTTAGTAACCGAATCCGTAAATCGGGTGCTCGGATAAAATTCTTGATGAATGCAGTGGTTTACCATCGGCGGAGAACATCATTAAAACAATTTTTCAAACAAGTTTTCAATTGGGGCGTTGCTCGAGTTAATCTTGGAAAAATTGATTCCTCTATGCTGGAACCGATTCACTTTTTACCTGCTCTGGCAACATTGATTGGATTCGGATTTTTAGGAATTGCGTTTTACTTTAATTTCCCAATGTCTCAGTTATTTTTTCTTCTTTTTTTACCATTAGGATTGCTCTCTTTTTTTGGAGCAGTTAAAAAAAGAGATATAAAAATATTCCCCTATTTACTCATTGTAATTCCTGCCCAAATCATTGGATATGGAGTTGGGTTTATACAGGCCTTTATCAGACGATTCATTTTCTTACAAGATGAAATGGTTGGTTTTAAAAGGAATTACTATAAATGATTTCAATTGTTTTAGGAATGCATAGAAGTGGGACATCGACCGTAGCAGGAATATTACATTTAAATAAAGTTATAATGGGGACTTATCAAAGTTTTTGGCCTCGACCATTACCCCAAAATCCAAAAGGGTTTTATGAAAATTATGATTTTCGTATTATTAATGATAGACTTCTTAACAAAGTTGGATATGATGCTAAATCTTATGAATCAGACATTCCAGAGCCGTTAGTCTCGGATAGAATCAAAAATTCCATGGTGAAAATTGTTCAAAAATATGATACAAAATATGAACATTGGGGATGGAAAGACCCACGAACTTGTTTAACTATTTCTCAATGGGTAACCATTTTTACTGAGTTGAATTTGATTCATAAACTCAAAATTATTTTTGTGACTCGGCGTGCAATTGCCGTTGCAAGATCTTTAAAAACTAGAAATGATCTCCCTCTTGAAAAGGGGATGGCTTTATGGAAATCTTATACAGAACGAGTGTTGGACTTTTGTGAACACAATGGTTTTCCCACATTTTATATGTCATTTGAAGGCATTTTACAATCACCTGAAGATCATTGTGAAAAAATGTTTGATTTCCTTGAAACCAATTTCGATCCGACTATTGTAAAACATTTTGTAGATAAAAAGATCAGCACCAGCGGGACGGGAGAAGATGCTGAAATTCCCAATGATATTTCTGATTTAGAATTCAAAATAGAAAAATTGCTGGCAGTCAAATGATTTCTCCAGATACAAAATCAATTACGGTGCTTTCTGTAAGTTTCTATTCATCGTTTCATTTGAAACGCTTGTTCACAAATCTGGTTGAAAAGGCAGATCACCCTGAAAATATTCAATTCCTAATTGTTGACAATGCCAATGGGAAAGATAAAGGTTTAAAGGAATCTTTACAGGATGTGGTTGATTTAACCATTGTAAATAATGACAGCAGAATTCGGCAGCGTTCCAAATCACATGCATCTGCCTTGGATCTTGGATTGAAAAATATTGAAACAGAATTTACCTTGATTGTTGATCCTGATATTTATGTGTTTAAATCCGGTTGGGATACTTTTTGTATAAACCCATTATCAAAAAATGGAAAATCCGTCTTGGGTGCACCCTACCCTATTTGGAAGTTGGGAAAGGTTCATGATTACCCCAGTGTGGTTTTTATGTTTTTTAAAACTGCGCTTGTCCAAGTTTCTGGAAATACATTCTACCCTTTTTCTTCAACCTTGGGCAGATTATGGAACAGTGTTATCCGGAAAATCGTTCGTCTTGGCGGAATCGCTAGCAAAAATCGGTTGGATCATTTTCGGTTTTTACGAACCTTCTGTGGATGGTTGGAAAATCTCACGGGCATAACCTCACCAGATACAGGGAAGGAAATTATCGAACTGTTTCGATCAACTGGTTTTCAATCTATTGTTTTTGACACACCTTACAGCAGAGATTTATTAGAAATTGGTCGTGATAATTTTGCAGCTATTGCTCGTGAATTTGAATTATACTTCCATGAAAATGAACCCATTTTGACACACATGTATTCTTCCGGTGTTTTTCATTGGCAGACGGAAAAAGGCCATGACATTGATTATTGGCTGGATTTAATTCACAAGGTAAAAAATTAATATGGACAATAAAAATATCTCATTGATTTGGCTCATCTGCGGGCCGTCCTCAGCCGGGAAAAGCACATTTATTCAGAGTGAAAAATGCAAGGAAATCACTAACTTGCCTGAAAATACACCTACAATTATGGCTCACACATTTCAATCCAATCAGGTCTTGAACCCCAAAACAATTCTACATTATAACATGCTTCAATCGGAGACACTTTGGGAAAAAATGATAGGTATATTTTCACAGAATGGTAGCAAAAAAACCGAATTCGACTTTGAAAAAATACCGAGTTGGACATCCATCAAGCGGGCACGGGCAGATATAAAAGCTGTGGTATTGGTTTGTTCTCGGGATACATTACTTAAAAGAATTAAAAAAAGGAAGTTTGTAGAAGTTAAGGGGCTGAAAAAACAAAAATTGTATCCCAAAGCAAAATGGATCAAAATGATATCTTCGGTTAATTTGGAATTATTGTACCAGCAGTGGTGCGAAGAATTGAAGCTCAATGGAATCCCATTTACCTTGGTTAATACTGAGACAGATACATATAAAATGATTGAGAACGAATCAGAAATGCTAAACGTGATCAAACAGGAGAAAACTAAATATTCAAAAGCAAAAATCAAAGAAATCCTAAAAAGAAAAGTATTTGAATACCAACGGATAGAATTGCCCTACGGTTTTTATACCAAAGGAGCAGACCGCAGTGACACACGAGATACTATTTTCCCCGATTCACTGGATGGAAAATCTTTATTGGATATTGGGTGTGCTCTAGGCTATATGTGTTTTGAGGCTGAAAAACTGGGTGCCAAAAAAGTTGTTGGCTATGATTTAAAGAAAAAAAGATTCGAGGGCGCTAATATCCTCAAAGACATCAAAGGCAGTAATGTGGAATTTCACTTAGGCGATATTTTCACTGAAACTATCGAGGAGCAGTTTGACATTGTATTATTCCTGAACGTAATTCACCACTTGCCGGAACCTGTGAGCGCGCTGCGAAAACTATCCCATTTAGCTCGGGAAAAACTGATTATTGAATTTCCCACTATAAATGATATTAAGTTTAAGAAAACGGTTTCAAGTTTTGAGAGATCCTGGGATGAATTCCCTTTTATTGGTGTCAGTGAGATAAATACGGCGAAACAAACTTTTGTTTTTACCCCTAAGGCAATTGAGAGAATTTTAATGAACCACGACAAGTTATTTAGGAAAATTGATTTCCTTGATTCTCCCATGGACGATCGCAAGATTGCCATTTGCCACAAATAAACTTCGCATCAACAAAGTTTCTGAAACTAAATAAAATATGGCCATTCGCTCGCAAATAAAATTGTTAGGATCTGATACAATCGTTTACGGTATCGGTCATCTCCTCACCAAGGTCATCGCCTTTCTCCTAATTCCAATTTATACTCGGCATTTAGCCATTTCGGCTGTTGGGTATTATGCGCTTCTTGAAACATTGGAATTATTAACAGTCTCCTTAATAAGCTCTGGGATGCAATATTCACTTTGGCGGTTTTTACCCAAATCTGCCCAAGCTGATTTAAAAAAATACATTATTTCGGGGTTTTTTGGCACCCTTGTTTTAAGCTGTATTTTGTTAATTATAATGTCACTTTTTAGTGGTGAGATTGCAGATATGATAGGATTAGACATTTCACAAGAATATTTAATCAAATTGGTATTTCTAAATATCATTTTCAGCTTTGGATTCCGGTATTTCCTGTATTACCTCCAATTCAAACGGAAATCAATTAAATATATTTCAGTTGCACTTTTCCAATTGATAGGTATATGTGGACTCACAATTTGGTTTGTTGTTGTTGACAATCGAGGGCTTGATGGTCTAATCATGGCTAAAACAATCACCTTGGGTTTATTGTTTATTTTCGTGTTATATTCATTAATTCGTGAAACAACCGTTTGGCCCACTGTGCCCCATTATTTGCAAATGGCAAAATATGGAGTTCCACTTATTCCACTCATTTTGGTATTTCCAATTCTAAATTTATCAGACCGGCTTTTTCTTAATTCATTCGTTTCGTCTGAAGAAATAGGAATTTATAGTGTAGCCTATCGTATTGGGATGATTTTACAAATGGCTTTGGTTGTTCCCGTTCAAAGAAGTTGGCTTCCCATGATGTATAAAATGGATATTGAAAAATCGGAGAATAGAGATATTATAAGAGACTCATTATTTTATTTTTGCATTTTAGGCGGTCTTGTATTTTTAGGTATTTCTCAGATGGGTGAATTCATTTTAGGAATTGCATCAACTGATGCTTATCTAGCTGGTGCAAAGTTTATCCCATTCATTTTATTTGCATATTTTTTAAATGGGTTTCGTGTGTTTTTCCTTTCAGGTGCAGCATTGAAGGATCAAAATAAAAAATTGGGTTTTATTTCTTTATCTGGGATTGCTGTTAATCTGGTTTTGAACTGGATATTGATTTCAAAATATGGGACAAATGGTGCAGCTTGGGCGACTGTAATTTCCTTTTTCTACTTAACACTTGTAATTTATATTCTTTCACAAAAAGAAGTTTTTATAAATTGGAAATGGAAAAGGATTTGGAAACTTCTTTTTGTTATTTTCTTTTTATTTTTGAGCTTGAATCAATTAACAATTCATTATCCAAATTTGAAAGTGCTTGCTCTAATTCTGATGATTCCTATTTATCCCATTTTATTAATTGTATTTAACATCATTGGAAAAAGAGAACTAAG
>Ga0209657_1000466_pt1 | contig 26203 bp, 13 predicted proteins | sample SaaInlV_100m_DNA_FD_184650 | JGI IMG/M metagenome (GOLD analysis project Ga0209657, IMG submission 184650) | Marine microbial communities from expanding oxygen minimum zones in the Saanich Inlet - SI037_S3LV_100m_DNA (SPAdes) (version 2) | ecosystem: Environmental > Aquatic > Marine > Intertidal... | reverse complement strand
ATAATTCATTTACAGAGATTCCCTTGAGTGCAAACCAAGTTCTTTCTAATTCACTTGCTGAAACTGTTCATTTAATACAATTAGATTTCTCATTTAAACGCGATGATGATTCGGTGAGATTTACATCTTATATTTATCCAAATAATTTCCGTTTTGGAAAAAAAATGTCCTATCATGATTAAAATAAAAACCATATCAAAAAAAATGGGATCTGAATCCGGTGCATTGCTGATGGCAACCACCTTCGGTATTTTTATTATACTTAGTTTATTCGCATTTTATTTATCACGCTTGGTTATTTTAGAATCTCGAAATTCAGGGTTTCATGCTTTAGATATTAAAACTCGGAGTTTAGCATTATCCGGATTAGAGCATGGCATGCAGCTGACAAAAACATCTTATTCTTCTCTCGTACATCCATCTGTAGTCTCAGGCAATTTCAACACAGGAGCATATACCGTCCAAGTTGACAAAAATAATGATGAAACTGGCTCTTCTCTACCCTACAGCCACTATCATCTCCTGAAAAGCACAGGAACGATCGGTGATGTGAAGCGTTATGTGCGAATTTTAATAAGCTCTTATCCGGATGCGTTTAACCTAGGTTCTTTTGATGGAAACAATAACACCACCAATGCTATTTTCCCCACATTCGATGACACATACTTTCAAAATCTTCTGGGTCAGATACCGGAAAATGGACCCAGCGGACATGTGGTAATCAACGAAGTATATACTGGTGCTCCAGATTATATTGAATTGTATAATTACGGTACCAGTATAAATTTGAACGGTTGGCAATGGTATTGGCATGATAACCGGGGTTATTCAAACACTTACACCCTGCCAAATATTACACTAAATGCGGGAAGCTTTCTTAAAATAAGCGAAAACAGTGGAAGTAACACAAATACGGTAATATATATGGGTCATAACATGATGTGGACTGCAAGTTCCAGTAATGGTATCGCTGGCGAACTTCGAGATAACAATAATAGTGTCATAGATTTTTTTAGGACGGCGGGAGATAATACAAATCCAACAGGAGGCACAGGTTGGGGTTCTCCAAATATACCCTATCCTGTAACGAATGATGTAGCCCGAAGAATATCAGATAATGATACAAATACCGGTTCAGACTGGGCCGTTGGTGGAAGTATAACGGATAATGCATTAAACCCAGGACAAAGCGGTGGTGGATCCAGCAATGATCTTATTAACGGATCCTGGAGTTTATCAAGCTATGATAATAACAAATACATATTCAGTGGGAATGTAATTTTTAACAATGCGACGGTCACCGGTCCCGGGAAAATAATGGTTGGGGGCAACCTTACATTCGAGAACACCACAACCTTGACGGGAAATATAGAAATTATTTGTGGTGGAACGATTACAGTTACCGGCGGTTCACGTCTGGGCACCAATGCAAGTCAGCTGGACCAATCGGTGATCATGTATAGTGATTCAGGTCTGGTAATAAATAATGGGACTATTTATGGATTAACAATCAACAAAGAATCAACCATATCTGTCACAAATACGTCCGCAGTTAACGGTGGCGTAATAAATCTTTCATCGGGCATTTCCATCAACCAATCCCAAGTCACGGGGTCGGTGGTAGCCTTAGCAGCATTAACAGTTTCAAACAGTACGTTATCGAAAGGGTCCTTGCCTCCTATTTATGGAAAAGATTACGGTTTTAACCCAATGGTCATCCCCGGTTCTTACCTTGAATACTGAGAGTACAAGTATAGTAAATTATTAATTGAAGGAGTTCATATGAGAAGATTAGTTTTTATTTTATTTTATTTCTTTACGGCAATCATAGCTTTTCAGGAGGAAACTACCGATATTATTATAGAAGGCGATGCTCTTTATACTTTTTCAGAGAACGAAACAATTGAAGATGCTAGGATTAATTGTGCCAGATTGGCTATCCGAAATGCAATTATAAACAATTACACACTGGAAAGCCAAAACAGTCTCTTAGTGGAATGCTTGGCTCCAGATGCCGAAATACTTAAGATTTTGCAAGAAGAGATATCAGGAAATACAATCTATCTGAGATTGAATGTGATTCTTTATAACGATTTTATCATGGATTGTAATGGATAAATACGGGTCAGGTGTAAAGATTAAATCAGGTTCATAAACTACTCAGTAGATTTTCAAGGGGGAAGCACCTCGGTTAGCAAAGGAAGTTTACCCCCGTTTTTTAGACTAGACATTGGGTTAAATTCCATAGTTGTTCCGGGGTCATATTTAGAATATTAATCCATTAATTTCAAAGTGACTCCTATATAAATTCTTACAAACTTTTTCTTCTTAATCTTGGGCCAACTCTCACCTTATCTAAAGTAAATGGAGTTACTTTTTAGTTATATTTTCTATCGTTTTTTCAATTAAATCCATTATATTTACAGGTTTTATTGTTAAGTTATTTCAATTATTAACCCATTTAGAGAGAGAGATGTTATACATATTAATTATAGGTATTATATCAGCAATATTTGGACTGTTGCTAATTTTTTCACCAAAAACAATTTTAAATATTGAGCGACAAGCTAATCGGGTCATTATTACAGACCCCTTTTTCATTAAATATCGTCATCCTTTAGGTAGCTTATTGATTGTTGGGGCTATTTATATGATCTATGTATATATAGCTTTTTAACCTTTTGTAATTTTTAATTAGAGGACTTTCTCCTGAATTTTTTTAAATCAATAGGGCTTACTGCAGACCCTTTTACCACATCACCGAATACGCAACTTTTTTATAACTCGACAGAACATCGTCATTGTTTAGAGGGCTTAGAGTTAGCGATTCGGATGAGACGTGGTTTATCCGTTGTGCAGGGAGGTGTTGGTGTAGGTAAAACCACTGTTAGTCGGATGCTAATCCAACTATTTAGCGATGAATCTGATGTTTATGATTTTTATCTAATCCTAAATCCAAAGTTTGAAACTGAATTATTACTTCTTCAACATTTAATTGAATTATTTGGGATCCAAGAGAATGGGAAGACAGTTCAAGACTGTCGAGATATTATAGAAAATCATTTACTGAAAGTGGGAGTAGATGAAGGCAAAATCCTTGTATTGATAGTGGATGAGGGGCAAAACCTAGATGGTAAATATTTAGACGTTTTCCGAACCCTTCTTAACTTTGAAACGGATGATTATAAATTATTACAGCTTATCATTTTTGGTCAACCAGAAATGGAAAGTTTTATTCAAGAATACCCAAATTTTGTAGATAGAATCTCTTTCCATTATAAGATTGGTCCTTTAGACCTAGACCAAATGCGTGGTTTTATTCATCATAGACTTAAAATGACTGGTGCCGGTGATCATAATTGGTTTCCAGACGAAATCATTGAAATGATTTACCAAAATACAAAAGGCTATCCGAGAAAAGTAACACAAATTTGCCACCAACTTCTTCTCCATATGATTGGAGACAAAAAAGATCAGGTAGATATTGAAATTTTCAATAATGTAATAGATGGGAAACTACCTTCCGGTCTGCTTGATGTTAACAAACGGAATACAAATACAACCTCAACAAATAAACTTTTAAATGTTCTGCGAAAAAACAAGCCAAAAGTTCAATCATCAGAGCCCATTAAAATTAAAGCAGAAGATGAAGAATTAATTGGAAGCGCATCTAGCATTAAACCAGAAGAGAATGATGACGATGATACCATTGGCGATACACCAACAGATAAACCTATTGCATCTCAACCTGAAACAGTTCCAGATCCCGAAGGCACAAAAGAAATTACTGACCCAAAAAATTTAACAAGCCCTGCCGTTGAACCTTCATCGATCACACCGTCAGATGACACCCTTGAATTCAATGCCATGTCTGGGCCATTAACCGATCCTGGGAAATTCCCTAAAGGCATAGAAGTTCCATTACTTATAAGAGAAGCCGTTATTATTGGGATTGCAATAGATGAAAATAAAATTGTAGCTGTTGCAATACAGGATCATCGCAATACAAAAAGGTTAATTGACGTTCAGATTTATGAACATTCAGAAGATATTGATTTAGCGCTAAATCCCGCGGAAGCAATGATAGCACTAAAATCAATAATAGAACTGAGTGCAAAATCTGCTTTAAATAAGAATTTCTTAACCAAAAAAGTTATTGAATCTATCTCAAATGGAACCGCTATTGCCCTTTCTATCAATTCTCCTTTAATGAGTTTAAAAAGAGTTGATATTCCAAAAGAAAGTCAAGGAGATCGAAAAAAAATAATCGAATGGAATGCTAAAAAGCTGCTCTATTTTGACCCAATATACCTTCAATATGATGCTGTAAATCAGCGGAAGAGTAAAGAAGTAATGTTAGTTGGCACCACTAATCGACAATTGCTTGAGCAAACGGGTGAAATCATCGCAAATGAGAATTGGTCTATTCGATGGTGGCATCCTATTACCATGGCGATACACAATGCATTTATTTGGAACTATCCGGAAGAATCAAAAGAAGTTTGCTTTCTAATTCATATCGGTGAAAAAGAAAGCTTCCTATTCGGGTATGCACATGGTCTTCTTCAAGTGGTTCGACCTATTGCTATTGGAATACAAAACTTAACCGATGCCGTATTGGACTCTTCAACTCCCCTAAGTCAATATCGTGTGCCTCCTTCTCTTTTACCCGGAAAAGCAAAACCCGGGTCGAGCTTGCCAACAGATGACCAATTTAGACCTGTTATAGAGAATTGGACGCGAGAGATAGACCGAACGATTACAAGTTTAAAACGTATTTTTCCAGCTGGAGAAGCAAGCAAGTTATATTTGAGTGGATCCGCAACCTATATTCAATCCTTGCATGAATATTTTGGAGGGCAACTTAATTTAGCAACAGAATATTTAAACCCACTCCGTAACATCTACATTTTACCCGATGAAAATGAGAGAGGTCAACTAAACGTAGCTTTGCCTCTCATCACTGCCGCCGTGGGCTCCGCGCTTAATTTAGCAAATACAGTAAATCTTTTACCTTCATCACTCAAACAAAATGAGTCTTTTAGATTGTTATTTAAAAGCACAACTCGTGTTGCGGCCGCATTGCTTATTGGTCTATTTACTTTTACAGGATGGGTTTCTGTACAAAATGAAAAATTAGACTTAAAACTTAAAACACTTAAAAAGGAATCTGCTCTTCTTGAGCCCACGAGAGACTTATATTATTCAATTGATAAAAATAAATCTGCCGTAAAGGCGCAAGTGGATGAGTTAAGCACAGATACAGAATATTTTGAACGCATCTTAGCTTCACTTCGTTTTTTAAGCCATCAAACACCGAGTGAAATAACTTTTGAAGAAGTTCGCTTCCAAATGGGGTGGGAAGAGTCTCAGTTCTACGCATATGGTCAAACCCGAAAAGCAGAACTGAAAGTCCTTGACCCTCATTTACGTATTTTAAAAATTGCAGGCACTGTATCTGCAAATTCTGCCTATAAAGAAAGGATATTCCAAATTTATTTAGATAGCTTAGAAGAATCTTCACTTTTTAACGAAATTGAGGTTATTAGCAAACATACGAGCATTGGTTTAGACGTACAAGAAATGACATTTGTACTCAAATGTATCTTATAATGAACGAATTTTTCAACAACCAAAGAAATGCTTTTTTAACGCTCGTAGGCGCTATGTTCTTTATTATTATTATTTGGTATTTTTCTTTCCATAAGAATATCCAATTCTCTTATAATAAAAATAAAACGCAAAAAGCTTCAATTATTAAAAACAGAAACCTCTATAAAAAGATGGAAAAACGGCTTCCTGAAATTGAAGGTGAATGGAAATTGCTAAATGACTCTTTTAAAGAAACACTTGGTAAGATACCCCATAAAACAAATTATGATGATGCCGTTAATGCCTTATACACTTTATTAATGGAACAAAACTTTGAGATTAGTACTTTTTCTCCTTCCAAAGTTCCACTTGAGAAAAAATATATCAAGATTCAAGATTCTCAAGATACTGTAGTGGTTGAGAAATATCCAATTGATATCCAGTTTTTAGGTGATTTTGTGGAGGTGGGTGAATTTTTAGATGCGCTGAAAAACTTGCCTTATAGAATAACGGCAAATAATATTCAGATTTCAAATGGCATTTCCAAATTATCCCAAGATATTAAATTAATTGCATATATGTATTTACAATCCGGACAGAAGAGTGCGTTTGTAGATTCAAGAAAACAAGAAAAACAAGAAATGCGTGGGGTACTTAAAACCTCATCCACACCCACTCAAATTGGTGTTGATATTAAGAATCCATTTAAAAATATGACATTAGGAAAAGCAAATAAAAAAGCGAAAAACTCTAATTTAAAAACGTTTTGGTGGACCAATAACCCTGGTATATATCTGAATGAAGACAGGACAAGAGGTAATGGACGCGGAGATTACGTTTCTTTGAATGATACCGGCAAACTATCGGTTTACTAAAAAAGACTCATGCCATACACCTATAATATTAATTCTAAATTAATAATTAGAATAAAGAGTAATAATAAATGAATACTATAATCACACTAAAGTGGGATAGGTAATTTTTTATGACACCCAGATTAAAAATATTAATTGCCATGTTTGGTATTTCTATTCTCATATTACTTGCAGATCGTTTTAGCGCTGATTCAGATTCAGCGCCCAAAAAAACATCTTCACAGCCTAAAACTAGTAAAAGTTCCAAGAGTAGCCTGACTAAAACAACGGGGATAGGATCTCGTCAGTTTAAACCAATTTCAAGTGGTGTCAAATCCTTAACGGGTTGGAAAAGAAATCCATTTGAAATAGAATACACCGAAACACCTGTTCAGAGTTCTCCTTCAAAAGATTCCAAAAAAGGTAATTCTGTCAGATTAGCAACTTTGAATACAATTATCATTCAAAGTATTTATGAAATTGGAAATGATGCCGTTGCTGTCATCGAAGGGAAGTCTTACCGCACCGGGGACTATTTAAATAATATGTTAATAGAAAAAATTGAGCCTAGGAAAATCACGTTTAAAATAGGAGGAAAAAGTTATGCTGTCGATTTTGGCTCCTAAACTATTGAGGCATTTCTCCTTAGGGCTTTTTCTGTTTCTTGCCATCGGAACATCCTTACCGCTCCAAGGAAGGAGCGACTCTACAGACCCAATAAATATTAGTGGGAGTAAATACGATTTAAATCAGACTATGTCGATATATTTGAAAAAGTCAGATATAAAAGACGTTCTAATGATGATTAGTGAATTAACCGGTTTAAATATTGTTATTAGCCCAAACATTACAGATACCATAACTGCCGATTTAAAAGATGTAAGTGTTCGCGCGGCAATGGATGCCATATTAAAACCCAATGGGTATAGTTATTTTGTCCAAGAGAATGTTATTATTGTTAAAACAACAGACATTCAAATGATCGGGGAATTAGAAACTGCCGTTATTAAATTAAAATATATTAATTCAAATGATTTATCGAAGCCACTTTCGTCTGTAATGACTGGGCGAGGAAGCTTGCAATCCTTCACACCCATCGTTTCTAGCCAAGGAAGTACTGGACCTCCGAATATAATAATTGTCTCGGATGTCCAAGAAAATATTCCAAGAATTCAAAAACTAATTCAAGATTTAGATCAACCCATTTCTAATATTAACATTGCAATTCGATTTATTGAATCTCAAGTAGATACATCTAAAGGCTTCGGTGTTGATTGGTCAAAAACGCCCATTCATGTAGGAGAAACAACTACAGACACCACTAATTTTTTACCCATTAGCTTTAACAATATAAATATCGGTACGTTGAGCCCAACTCAATTGGTAAGCGCCCTACGTATTATGCAGGCACGGGGTAATTCTAAATTATTATCGAGTCCTCAGGTGACCACAATGGATAACCACCAGGCAGAGACAGAAGTTGTGACGACAGTATATATTGAAGGCATGTCAAACCAATCTAACAGTAGGCAAACAGGCACATCCCCACTGTTGCCTAATACGAATTCTGGTATTTATAATCTCAATACAGTTCAAGAAAAAGATATTGGGATTAAGCTTCAAGTCACACCCCGATTGAATGAAGGCAATAGAATAACACTTGTGGTTAATGCAACCGTTGAAGCTCTACTATCTGCAGCTGAAGTGTCCACAGATAAACCTCGTTCCACAAAAAGAACCGTTCGAACGCAAGTGACTGTCGATAATGGTTCAACCGTTATTATTGGAGGTCTAATTGCAGAGAATGTAGTTGAAAATTTAAAATTTGTTCCCATTTTAAGTGCAATCCCAATTTTTGGGAAACTTTTCCAATCTACATCCACTGAAATAGAACAAAGAGAACTTTTGATTTTCATTACACCCAACGTAGTAAACTAAACGTTTTATGCAAAAAAACCTCCCTTACATTTTCATTGCTTTTGGTATTTCAATTTTCATTGGAATATTATCAATTTTAGATATTTACGATTCAATCGAACATAAATTTTTAGATATGCGATTTAATTCAAGGGGACGCATTGAAACCCGATCGGATATCGCTACTTTAGATATCGATGTTCGCGCACTTCAAACCGAGGGCAAATGGGATCCATGGAGTAGAGAAAAACACATACCTATGGTAAAAGCAGCCGGCGAGCATGGAATGGATGTTTTAGCTTTTGATATTTATTTTATTGAAGAAAGTGAACGGCAACTCAATATTAAAGCCTTAGACAAAGTTCAAGATTCAATTTTATCCCTGACAGGTGTAAAAGGCCTTTTCCCAGACCCTGATTTTGATTTAGCTGATGAATCTGAACTGGCTAAAAATATATTCTTCGCCCAAAGTTTTAAACCCCAACCCAAGAAAAGAGAAAAAATTAAAGAAAGAACAAAATCTCAAAACTCTCGATTGGACCTCCTGACAGAAAGAAAAATGTTTCGCCAAATTGATAGGAATGAGTTTGAAGGTCTTTTTGACTTTTATGATGGTGAATTCCCTGTAGAAATTTTTATTGATAAAAGTGCTGGAACCTACTTTTTTCAAGCAAAATCAGATGCAGATGGCGTAATGCGTAAATATCCTTTATTGGGATTATATGAGGATCGTTTATTTCCTTCAATCTCATTAGCAATTGCATTAATGCATTATAACGTTTCATTCGATGATGTTGAAATTATACCCAGCCAATATTTAAGGTTTGACCTACCAAGCCCAGATGAGCACGGTCGATCCGAGATAGTTATTCCGATTAATAAAGAAGGGATGATGCAAGTAAATTGGGCCGGAAACTGGGAAGATGCGGATGGCAATTTTGACATCATGCATTATCCTTATAATGTTTTAAAAGATTTTCAAGAAACTGAATTTCAAAATTATGTGATGGCTGCGTACAAAAAACTCGCCAATCTATCCCATAATGGAAATATCAAAGCGACATTCAAACCCGCACTAGCATCCATCAATGCTAATAAAAAACAAATTATGGATGCGGCAAAAAAACTACTCCCGATGGTTATGGCGGAAAAATGGATTTTAGCGAACCCAACAGGTACTGCTGCAGAATTTAATAAATTGCCACCCTTCATGTTTAATGAGGTGAAAAACAATAATATCATTGCCTCTGCGTTTTTAGATTCAAATCGCGTGACTGATGTAACTTTTGCTGAACTCATAAAAGCCAATGCACTTCATTATGAATTTGGAATTCCTGAATACCAATTTTCGACCATAAAACAATATCAAGATGATTTAATAGAAGCCATCAAAAATGCCGATGAAAGTGGGCAAAAGGGACTCAAAAAGTCTCAAGCTAAATTTGCTCTCATAGAAAGAAATTTTCAGATTATTTCAAATTTAAATAATAACAATATGATTCATGAGCAACGCCCCCTTTATTTCTATCCCAGTTCTCAACGACTTGTTGCGGGAAAAGAAGATAAAGGGAATTCTAAATTAATTGTTCCATTTGAGTTTGTTGGAAAAAAACTTTATTATGGCTTAACAGCCACTGGTACCCACGATTTAAATCCAATGCCATTTAACCCTCGATATCCTATGGTGGGTCTCCACGCGAATGCTCTAAATACAATTTTAGATAATAAACTGATTCATGAAGTCTCTAAATCATGGGTTCTATTAATTATTATTTTAGTCGGAATGGTTTTGGCATTTGGCGTGCCGAGTTTGACACCGGTGCAAGGGGGTGCAACCATTGGCGTCCTTCTCATTGGGTATACCTATCTTTGTTTTTACCTCTTCTCCAATCAGCATATTTGGCTTGATTTATTTGGACCTGGAATAACCATGACCATCGGTTATTTAGGGATTACAGTTTACAATTACATTCAAGAAGAGAAAAATAAACAATTTTTAAAAGAATCATTCGGCACCTATGTTTCTCCTGAACTCATTGACCAAATGTATGAAAGTGGTGAAGAGCCATCTTTGGGTGGCGAAGAAGGATATCACACTGCATTTTTTACGGATATTCAAAGTTTCTCTGCTTTCTCTGAAAAATTAACTGCCAGTGAGCTTGTTTTTCTTCTGAATCAATACTTGACCGATATGACCGATGTATTGCTTGAAAACAATGGGACCCTGGATAAATATATTGGGGATGCCATTGTTGCGTTTTATGGTGCGCCAATAGAAATCAAAGATCATGAATATTTGTCCTGTATTACCGCAATTAAAATGCAGGAAAGTCTAGACCTTCTTCGTCAGAGCTGGCAGGCAGAAGGGGATCGTTGGCCCGAGATTGTTCATCATATGCAAAATAGAATTGGAATCAGTACGGGCCAAATGGTTACCGGAAATATGGGCTCAAAAGCTCGCATGAATTATACCATGATGGGCGATAATGTGAATACAGCCGCTCGATTAGAATCATCCGCAAAACAATATGGAGTTTATATCCAAATTGCCAACAGTACCTATGAGCCTGTGAAAGATCGCATGGTGGTCCGTGACTTGGATAATGTTCGAGTTATGGGGAAAAATGAACCCGTTAAAGTATGGGAATTAATTTCTGAAGTTGGACAAGAGCCAGAGCAATATAAAAAAATATTACCAGCCTATCATGAAGCGCTTGCTCTTTATAAGAATCAAGATTGGCAAAAAGCTATTGATGCATTTAAAGCGTCAGATGCTCTTGAAGATATGTTCTCTGGTAGAAAAACCAACCCTAGCAGAGTTTACATTCCTCGCTGTGAACATTTTCTTTCAAATCCACCCGGAGATGATTGGGATGGCGTTTGGACTCTAACGAGTAAATAATTCTTCTTAAGATGAATTGGCAAAAAAATAGAATCGCACGTAAACTTTCTTTCGGAATAGGTTTATCATTAGTCGTAGCCCAAAATCCGTTTGTTTTAGATTCCACACTGTCATCAGCCTTACCTCAATCCATTGCGAATACTATTCAAGTTGCTGATATAGATAATGATGGTGCTATAGATTTAATTCTTTCGGGCTATGATTCGACTCGGTTTGGTGTATTCTTTGATATTATTAATGGAAATTCCGATGGAACGCTTTCTATCGGGTCACAATCAACCCAAGTAACCTATACAGATACAATTGCCAAATATATCGGTGGGATTGGTGGTATGGATCTCGCGGATGTTAATCGAGACGGTTTTATTGATGCTTATCTTTCTGGATCTGCTCAATCTAATTTATATTATAATTCAAATGGAGCATTTTCCGAATCATCAGATTTAGAATCCATGGTCCTTTCCTATAGTGATGGAAAATGGGGCGATGTAAATATGGATGGTGCACCCGATCTTTTTGTGATGGGGACCGATAATATTAGAGACATAATTGTTAACGAATTATTTATCAATGTAGGTACCCATCTTGATGAAGATAAATCCACTATATTTCCTGCTCTTTTTAATGGGAGTAGCACTTGGGGCGATTATGATAATGATGGAGATCCTGATTTATTAATATGTGGACAAACAGCAGATAAAACTTCATCGGTAAGCCGATTTTACCAAAACGATCCTATTGGTCGACTAACAGAACTCACTTCCGCAGATGGAATAGGCGGACTCAAAGCAGGTACATTTTTATTTACGGATCTCGATGCAGATGGAGACCAAGATATTATTATGTCTGGCTGGAATAAAATCCAAGGGAAATTGCTTACCTGGATTCTTCGTAACGAACCCCTCGGCACATTTACGCCTATCGCAAACCAAATCGATTTTGGTGTCGCTTATGGATCTATTGATGCCATGGATTATAATCTTGATGGTCTCAAGGATTTTGTAATCTCTGGCGCAGATTCTGTTTCACAGCATGCTGGAGTTGTTCATTCATTATCCGGCAGAGTTTATGTAAATAATGGAGATGGTACTTTTTCTTCAGCCTTAGAAATTCCAGGTGCGCGTACCACAAAATTTATGGATGTAAATCATGACTCTATTCCCGATTTAGTTAGCAGTGGCACAACAGAATTTGGAAATGACTCCCTTACTTTTTCACGCGTTTATCTAAATACAACTTCAGAAACGAATCAATCTCCAACCGCTCCCAATGCGCTTACCGCTTTTGCCGTGAGCACCCGAGCTATTTTTACTTGGAGTGCCGGAACGGATGACCATGATGATCCCGTGAGTTTATCCTACAATATTCGCATTGGAACTTCTCCTGGTGGGCACCAACTTATGTCTGGTTCTGTTCCATTCAATAAGTCCAGTGTTGGGCAACGCCTTATTAGAGAATTCAATGAAATTCCACACGGAACATATTATTGGGCTGTCCAAACTGTTGATGCAGCCGGTGCAAGATCAGATTGGTCTCGAGAAGACACTCTTTTTATCGCTCGCCTAGTCGCATCAACCCAATCTTTACCCGGTGTTTATTTTTCTACAGGTGGATGGGCTGATTATAATGACGATAATATTTTAGATTTCGCTTTAACAGGTGTTACTTTTTCAGGCGAAAGTATTACAACCCTCTTCCAAAATAATGATGGCTTACTTTCGCAAGACCTTGGTCAAGATATTGAGGCTGTTTTCGGGGGGCATCTATCCTGGGTTGACTATACGAATGATGGACATCTTGATTTATCTTTATCTGGGTTTCAAATTATAAATTTTGCACCCTTTCGTGTCACAAAACTTTATAAGTACGAAAATGGTGTATACATTCCGGACACGAACAACGAAATATACACGGATGCAAATTTGGATGGTGTTCCAGACTATTGGGTTACTGGGGGCGTCAATGGTCATCACTGGGGTGATTACGATAATGACGGCGATCTAGATTTCGTCCAAGGTGGTTTTGATAATTATAACATTCGCCATCTTGATATTTTTTATAACGATAATGGTACCTTACGCTTGGATACTGCCCAGTCAAACTTAATTCCCATCTACCCTGCTCTAGTTCAATGGGTGGACTTAAATAATGACGGATATTTAGATTTAGTTGCCATTGGGTCTGATGCTACCGAAACTTTGGGAATGCGAATCTTTTTAAATAATTCTAGTTTTGTATTATCTGATGGGTTTACGTGGAATTCAGAAATTTATGGTGTTACAGCAGGAGGAATTTCCTTTGCAGATTATAATAATGATGGATATGAAGATTTTGCACTAACAGGGAAAAATAGTGACGATGAACTCGTGACCTATATTGTAAAAAATGCAATCCAATCCTTTATCGTTGAGCATACAAAACCTGGTGTTTATTTTGGTCGGCCCGCTTGGGGAGACTATGATTCTGATGGCGATTTAGATTTATTAGTTACAGGGCAATCTGGTATTACTGTTGGTGGCTTGGGTTCCGATCCTATCACCCAAGTTTATGCCCAAAATGATGATGGCGTTTTTATAATTGATGAAACCCTTTCCATTGATAGCGTAGGCATCAGTTTTGCTCAGTGGGGTGATTATGATGTGGATGGCGATTTGGATCTATTTCTTGCCGGATTTAAATCTAATCAAGATGTTGTTGCCCAAGTCTATGACAATCTAGAAAGTATAGAGAATGCAAATTATGCCCCTAACGCGCCTTATGGTTTGGATGATTCTGGTATCAATGATGATAAGGTAACACTCACATGGTCCGCACCGGTTGACCCAACTAATCCTAAAGGTGGTTCAACCCCTGAATTAGGATTACGTTACCAAATCCAAATTGGTTCAGAAGAAGACCAAAACCCTCATGCTATCAGTACAGGGCATTATGGAGTTGATGGAATTGGAACATTTAATCGTACAACAAAAATTATTCGTAATATCCCTGAAGGAAATTATAACTGGCGCGTCAGAGCCATTGATCATGGATCTGCTTTATCTAATTGGTCATCTACCGAATATTTTTATATTGATGTTACAGCCCCTACCGTTGATACAATTCGAGCAAATTATGTCTCAGATGAACAAATTATTCTCATTGTCAAATTTAAAGAAGATTTTTATCTTGATTTGAATGTCGACCCAGATGTGGGTGTTACTCATCCTGATAATCCGGACCTAGATGGAGACAATATCAATGATACTTTAATTGTTGAAAAACAAAGTTTTAACGGCGATGAATGGACGGGAGTTTTGCTATTACCCGATAATTTTTCTGGCAAAGCAATTCAGGTTCATATTTCGGGAGCGCAGGACGATCGAAAAAACGTCATGGAAAAAACGATTATTAATAAAGCCCCCGAAATAATTATTTCATCATTGGGTGGTACAGCTATTAGCAAAGATGGGCAAGCAACTATTCTGCTTCCACAAAATGCAATTAACAGTGATATTAGTTTAACCATTATTGGCCAAGGGGTCAGCCCAAGTTTAACAGATTCAACTTTTTTAATTACGGATCTTTACGATATTGCACCGTCTAATCTTTCGCTAAATAAACCAGGTATTTTACGTATCGCATTTAAAGATTCTGGTGCCACTCCCTTTATTGCCCGTGTTCTATCAAATGAAATTTTAGAATTGGGTGGCTCTCGTATTACTATTAATTCTAATCCATATCTTCAAGTCCAAATTGATAGCATGGGAACCTTTGGTATTTTTACAACCCGAGATACTTTAACCCTTGATTCATTGAACGTTGAAACCGTTGTTTGCCAACCCCGAATCTTTTCTCCTGCTGGCTCTGTATTTGAGTTTACACAAACCAATATTATGTATGATTTAGAAACACCAGATGATGTAACAGCCAGAATATTTAATTTATCCGGTCGATTGAAAAGAACAATAAAACCTGAAATTGCAGGACAATCAGGTCATCAAGTTTTGAATTGGGATGGAAAAGATTCTAAAGGGAATGTTGTTCCAAGTGGGTTATATATTGTTACATTAGAAAAAAGAGATACTATCCTTCGCACCACTGTGGGTGTATTAAATCGATGAAAAAAATCTTTTTTAGCTTATTTCTATTCTCGTATTTGATGGGACAATACGATCAAATTTTTGTAGGCACACGTCCCCTAAGTATGGGGGGAGCCTTTATTGCTGTGGCGGATGATGCAAATACAATCAGTTGGAATCCAGCTGGACTACCTGGCCTTCGTCGGACAGAGTTTACTACCACCTATGCTGACCTATGGGCTATGGGTATTACCCAATCTTACTTAGGATTTGTGAGACCATTTTCAGATCGTGTAGCATTGGGTTTTGATTGGTCCAATATTGGGTATGATGACAAAGAATTACTTTATTCAGACAATAAAATGAATTTAGCTATTGGGATTCAACTCCATCGAAAATTTGCATTTGGACTCACACTTAAATATCTCATGCGTGATATGCAATTGGATGGAACATCCTATGGAAAAAGTTCTGGTATTGGCTATGATGCAGGTTTGTTGATTCAACCCCTTAAAAATTTAAAGATGGGACTTGGACTGTATGATTTGGGCGGGACTCAAGTAGCTTACAAAGATAAATCTACCGAAATAATTTTAGGGCAAGCTTTCAAATTGGGAATCAGTTACATGCCCATAGATGGATTAACTCTCGCAGCTGATTATGGAGATCGATATCATTTTGGTGCTGAATATATTTATGCGAGTCGAATTAGTTTTCGAGCTGGAATTCAACAGGATATAGACGGTAATGAAAAAATAATGGTACCTTCTGCTGGTTTATCCATCAAGTTTAAAAGCATTGTTGTAGAATATGGATATGAAAGTCATCCCTATTTAAATCCAAACCACAGAATATCTTTGGCTCTTCAATTGAGTCCAGCTGTGGTTAGTATTACTTCCACAGTTATTTCACACAATCCAATTTTTCGTTCTTTACATCGATATTATGAATCCGAGCCATTTGTGAAAGTTGGGCTTAAAAATATTTCCGATGCGGATCTTCCCGTTGATGTCTCTCTTTATTTACCCACCATGATGGATAATCCTCATTCTGAGTCTGTTACATTACCCCCAAAGTCTGAAGAAGAATATGAAATTGGTGTTTCCTTTTCCAGTGATGTACTAACATCCAAAAAATCAACTTTTGATAACTTAGTCCAACCGGAAATTAAAGTAACCTATAAACAAGGTGGTGAAGAAAAATTAGCACAAAAGAAAATGGAATCTTCTTATGTCTTGGGGAAAGGGAAACTCACCTGGAGTAACCCAGATATGATTGCCTGTTATGTAACACCTGCAGATGCGGTGGTAGACAAATTTGCCCGGAGTTTCATCCAATATTATACTCCAGTTTTAAATGAATACTTCGGTCGATCAAACTTAGGACGTGGCATAATACTTTATGATGCGATTGGTACACATGGACTAGTTTACAATATTGATCTTGAAACACCATTCTTAGATATTGCAGATGACAAATCCGCTTTTGATACCGTAAAATACCCAGGTGATATGTTACGGGATAAGATCGGTGATTGTGATGATTTAACAACACTATATGGTTCACTCTTGGCGAACCTTGGAATTGAAACCATGTTTTTGGATGTATTCAAACCGGGTGCAGGTCATATTTTCCTTATGTTTGATAGTGGTGTGAAACCCGATGAAGTGGCGAAATATTTTCTAGATGAAACAGAAGTTGTCGTTTTAAATGATAAAGTCTGGATTCCAATAGAAGCAACCTTAGTGGGGAAACCTTTTTTCTCCGCTTGGAAACAAGGTGCATTAAAATATAATGAAATGAAAGCTGGCAATTTTGTAAATGAAATTTCTGTGAAAGAAGCAACAGCAAAATATATTGCCGGATCACATATTACACAAGATATGCCCATGCCAACCATTGATGGAATTAATAATCTCTTAAAAGAAGACATAAAACAATATGGAATGTGGCTTGAACAAATTGTCTATAATTCAGTTGGAAATAAATTAAATGCCGCAGAAGATTATTATGATGCTGGCGTAAAATATATGGAGTTTGGTCGATATAAAGAAGCGACACAAATGCTCGAGACGGCTATTAACATGAAACCATTTTTTCCTGATGCTATCAATACATTAGGCGTCTGTTATACCAAAAAAGAAGAATTTGAAAATGCCATTGAATTTTACGAAAAAGCATTAGAACAATCTGGAGACCATGCGGGGTACTTATTAAATATTGCTATTTCACATTTTATGATGGGAAACAAAGGCGTTGCCAAACAAAAATATGATGAAGTCGTTTTAATCGATCCTGTATTTGCTGGAAAATTGGATAAGGTATTTGGTGCGGCTAAATCATCTTTATCAGGTAGTATTTCCGATGGTCCAAAACTGAGCATATCTGATGATTTGGAAGCGGAACTTGCATCTGGATCTTCCAAAGGCCTTGTAACAATTTCAAAAGCCCCAAAAGATGTAAAGCCCAAGGATATTCCTAAAATTTCCCATAAAAAACGCCGAGCACGAAGCGATAATACTGTGGGAATCACTTTTGCAAGATTAGGAAACTATTCAATGGCAATTGATTATTTTAGAAAATCAGTAGAACATGACCCACAAGAATTAGATTACAAAATAAACCTCGCTGTTGCCCTATACAATACCAACAAATACGATGAAGCATTAACATTTTATAAAGAAGTAAAAAAAGAAAAACCCGAATTAGTTACCCAATTAGATTTTATAGAAAGTATGGGCGAAATCACACCAAACTTCAAAAAATTTGACTAAATTAGGGTTGCTCTAGGAGAAAAATAAATGAAATACACGAAATATATAATACCCTTACTTGCCACAGGCTTCATTTTTGCACAAGATGAAGACGATATGGATTTAGATGCCATGTGGGATAATACTGTCTGGAATGAGATTGAAGAAGTTTCTACAAAAGAGTACGAAGTGGAAAAAGTAACCACTGTTGCCGGTGTTCGCGGTGCAGAGGCTGAAGATGAAGCATTGCATCATCTCTATTATCGTCAATCTATGAAAGGTCCAAGCGAAATTGAATTAAATAAAGCTCTTGGGAAATTGCTCAATACCTTGACTTCACTTAAAGAAAATAAACCAGGACATGAAAAAATTCCAGAAGTCACGCATTATGTTATTCAGATTTATAAAAAATTGAATAACATGCCAAAATCTAAAGAAATGGAAATGGAACTATTGGCGGCTGCACCCGATTCAAAATGGGCAAAGTATTATAAGTAATAACATACAGATTTAAAAAAAAGCTTCAATTGAAGTTTTTTTTTAAAAAATTATAAGATTCTCGTAATTCTAACAAAAATTTCTCGCCTTTCAAGTGAACCATTAATCAACAAGAGAGTCCCATAAAATACTTTTTAGATGTCATAGATAAAAAATCAATTCTTGTAGTTACTATTGCATGCGCCTTTACTTATGCTTGCATTGAATTCAATTTTGTTTTTGATATACCCACGGATCTAATTGGTATTGCCATTGTCTTTCCAATCGTTTTTTCTATTAATGCGGCTTATGTCCGCAGAGAAAAAGCGCTGACCCATTTTTCGGAGATTAAAGGCAGTGCCTTAGCTATTCGGATGGCTCATTTACATTGGGCTAAACTTAATACATCTTCTAAGGTGATAGATTTAGATAAAATATATACGTCTTTTTTTGAAAAACTATCAGCCTATTTAAAAGCAGCTTCACCGTCCCGTGTAGCCTATCATGAAATTATTTCACATTTTAGAGATATCTCACTTTGTCATGAATCATTAAGATCTGAAGGATTATCCACAAGTGAAACATCTAGATTAAATCAATATTTACGTATTATGATAGTTCATTTTGAAAATATTATAAATATAAAAAATTACAGAACACCTAATTCGCTCCGGGCATATTCAAAAGTCTTTTTAAACGCATTCCCGGTCTTATTTGCCCCTTTTTTTGCTTTTGTTGCGAGTACAAGTTCACCATTATTTGGGTTTGCTCTCGCTATCATGTATGGATTAGTTTTAACATCTTTAGATAATATTCAAGATGATCTAGAAGATCCATTTGACGGAATAGGGAGTGATGATATTTCGTTAGATTTTCCTGATATGCTTTCACCAGATCTTATTCAGAGTGAAAAAAAATGATAATCTAGTAAATTCAATAATAATTTCTGAAATACAACCAAATGGTATTGTAGTTGTGTAAAAATAATTCAAACATTACCTTGTACAAGGCTGAACATTTATAAACCGACCTGCCATGATTAGCAATATTTCAAAAGTGTAATACAAGCTATGCACGAAAAAAAGGGCTTTATAAAAAAACCCTTTTTCTTATCTCTAAACTTCAATTTAAAAAGATGGTATTATTTCAGCAGAATCATCTTTTTCACATCTCGGTACTCATTGGCTGTAATTGTGTAAATATACACACCGGCTGAAACGGGCGCACCCATTGCATTGGTGGCATTCCATAAAGTAGAATGATAACCCGCATTCACCTGCTTATTCACGAGAGATCGCACTTCACGGCCCATCAAATCATAGATGGTTATGGACACGGTTGCATCCGTTGGTAATGCATACTGGATCTGTGTACTCGGGTTAAACGGATTCGGATAATTTTGCTGTAACGCAAATTCCATTGGGATTGTTAAACCATCCTCAATCGCCAGCGTAATGGTTACAACATTGGATGGATCACTTTCATTCCCATTCAAATCCACAGCCGTTACCCAGTATTCTAGATAACTATTCGCTACATTATCCACAAAAAAGGTGTCCGAAGTAGTAAACTCAATTGCGGGATCTTCCGAATCAAGATCTAATCGATAAACTTTGTGATACCCAAAATCCTCATCTAAAGGTTGATCCCAAACTAGGAGTATTCCATCATCCTGATTAAAGGCTTGAACGCCGCCAGGCGCTCCGGGATGAAGATTATCTATGGAATAACCGGTTACCGGTTCAGAATCGTAGAAAACCATTGGATCATCGGTATGGGCAGTTACGCGGAATGTACTGTAGTAAATACCCATATCAGTTGAATCGCCCAAGGTTGGAACGACGGCGCTGTAAGCCTCCATCCCATGCCAAGGTACAACTTCAACAAAATCCCAAAGTGGCATGGGTACTTCATTCACTTGTCGCCAAATGGAATAGAATGGGAAATAGTCCCACTCTCCAGGCGTGCCCGGATTCCAAACTAGGCGCATTTGCCGGCCCTGATCATTGGGAACGTCTCCCGCAAACTCAATATGAGGCGGATTCACAAACCCTTCTTCAAATAGGTGAATATCAAAGCTCACCATGTTATTCTCTATTTGGATCGCATTGGGCATAAAGACATCTTGATAGCCATCTGCATCTGCGAATAGGTGATAAGTTCCATTCACAAGAGGCACTTCCTGAAAACCCGGTTCATTCAACAATCGTAAAACCTGATAATCTTCACTCATAATGCCCAAGAAAATCATTTCCGGTTCATGGTTCCCAACTAGATTTACATTGCCAGACCATCCACCGTCGAATTGTTCGATGGCTGTAAGATTGAAATCTAACCAAAGGCTGTCGTTACCAACATAAACTGAATCATAAGCATCAACCCAATAGCCTTCCGCACCTGCGGAGATACGATAATCACCCTCTTCTAAATAGAGTTCAAAGTATCCGTTTTCATCTGTTAAGGAACCTTCAGATTCCCACTCATCATAAAGATAACTTGCATTGACGAGCGCAAACGAAATGGGATTTCCTTCATCATCTGCTACCTGCCCGGAAACCATTGTCATATCATTTTCCCAATCAAGCCAGAATTCTACATAGGAAGATTCATTGGGGTAAACTTCCACATAATCCCATTCTGTAGAATAGCCATCGGCATGGGCTTCCAATTCATAATTACCCGCCATGACTTCCATCCCAAAGTAACCATTATGATCCGTATAAGTGCTAAAATTCCATCCTTCTATCACTGCGCCCTGAATTGGATATCCATCATTATTGTAAACATGACCTTCGATTAAACCATGTTCATTATTTTCCATTTCAAAATAGAATTCAACAATTGTTTGTTCACCTGCAGGGGCATAAACCCAAACATCTTGTTCGCCATATTCTGTACTAATATAAACCACATACAGATTTGGTTCTATTGCCTCGTCAGCTTGACTCCAAATATCTAATTCAAGTTCATAGCTCATTGTGGCTGAAGAATCTTCAATATAGATATATGCACCGGGTATTGGATGGGATTCACCATTTTCATCATGTACCCAGGCCCTAATATCTAAAAAACCATAATAGGCTCTTGGGAATAAAATAAAATCATGAGATTGCTCTGTTTCCGGCTCAATATAAAGAATGCCGTCATAACGATCTGACCAATATTCTCCATTACCTCCATCACCATCATGTGCATTGGCAGACCAAACACCAGCAGGAAGTTCAATACTAAATTCACCACCATCTGCATTGGCGATAAAAATTTCAGGATGTTCTGGTGAACTAAATTCCACCAATCCATTCAATGGCCGTTCTTCTTCATCCCAAATCATTCCGGAGAAAGTGCCTGTTTCGCCGCCACCGGTTGAATCATCTTCAACTTCTACAATAAATCGAAGGGATGCGCTTTCATGCCAATCATCCCATTCGCCAGGTCCATAACCATCATCGTTAAAAACAAGGACATGTTCATTATCACCACCGTCTGGCTGGCCTTCTGCCCAATTTTCATACTCCCATTGTTCCCCATTAGACCACTCCCAATCAGGATCGTCATTGAATCCACCGGTAAAAAATGGCTCACTTGTCATATTAGTTATTACATCTATAAGAAAATTGTTTTCTTCTTCTGATGTAATGGACACAAGATAGGCCTCTTCATACTGACTTAACATATCATTAGCATCATTCCAGTTATATTCAAATTCGGATAAATAATACTCATGACCTTCAAATTCTCCGATGAAAGAATAATCATCTCCTCCGCCTCCGCTGTCCGGTTCTAGAAAAAATTCGACGACTGTCTCCTCGTTGGCAAAAATCTCCACATAACTATAGCTTGATTGAAATCCTTCAGACCAAACTTCAACATCATAAAAACCTCCCGGAAGATAAAGAATTACGTGCCCTTCTTCATCGGTATAACTATTATCAAAATTATCATAATTCGATGCCGCCACTTCAGCACCTTCAATGGGAGATCCCTCATCATCGAAGACATAAGCTATTAGCCAGCCAATATCACCACCAGTTGAATCTCCATAAAAATAAATAGCTCGTTCATAAGACATACCGGCTTCAATTTCTTCAAGGTGTAAGTACGCTTCACCATATTCTTCAGAATAACCATAAATATCGGCAAATCCTTCAGATGGATCAACCGTAATAAAATTCCAACCGTTCCAATCTCCAATGCTGAGACCTTGGGGAGATTGTGGAGATTCCAGTTCGGCATACGCTACAGTTTCCCAATTGTCCGTACCTGCCCAAATTGAAAGGAGCGCGGTTGTTTCATTGTCGCCAAGCAAAAAATCTAACTGGGAGCCGTCTTCCCCAACGTCTACCATCGTATAATCATCCCAATAGCCGTCAGCCCAAGAGCCTACCCGATAGAATCCTTGATTATCCAAATCTATGCGATAGTATCCATTCTCATCAGTCATTGTTACAAGCAATTCCTCCATCTCGACGATTACTTCGGCTCCTTCAATGGGTGCAAAGTCAGTATAGTCTCTCACGATACCTTCGACGAAGGGACCATCATTAGTGTTTTCTTCTACCAAAGAGAAAAAGACTTCAATAAAATCCCCTTCATTCACAACAACAACCATCCACTGACTCATGTATCCTTCAAAATAGGCTTCCACATGATACTCACCAAGTTCAACATCCACAGAAAAATAGCCATTTTCATCTGCTTCAAATTGAAAATTTTGACCTTCTGGATTGCTATTCCAAATGTGAAGATTTGCATGAGGGATGCTATTTTCAAACTCATCCCTTACAGTCCCGAAAATATTACCAAAATCTTCTGAATTCCCATTGTACCAATCAAAGTCGTAAGCTTCCATCCAGAATTCTTCATAATTCAAATGAAAAACATTGCCATTATATGCTACGGTTCTATTGGTCTCATTGCTAGTATTGGTGACACTAAAATTGTCCACAGCCCCATAATCGTAATTGCTTGTATGCAACCATGCCATGCCGAATTGAGTAATATCACCAGCTGGTAGCCCTCCCCCCGCAACTGCCGGGTTAGGATCCCACTGGTTCCCGTCTCTCCAGTCATAGCCACTAGGAGGTCCCGCTAAAGAGATGTACCAATTGTCGGTGTCAGCATTTACGCTCAGGTCTACTTCCCAATCCGAAACTTGGGTTTGATTCATATTTCCATGATCATCTGTCGCCATACCAAACTGATCGCTAGCATACCATACACCATCTACAATGGCTACAAATCTCGCGCCTAAATCTGTATTGGCTGCCCAATCGGCAGTAAAAACAATATTACCTCGATCAGCACCCTGAATGGTATTATCATCGGCTTCTTTGGTTATGGCGTACTTAGAAGTGGATGTACCCGTATAGTTTCGTACAAAATATCCATCCCCATCAGGCGTGTTGAATCCATCTGGTTGGACAGAAACATGAGGCCCAACATATATACCTCCATTATCCCAGCCGCCAGTTCCTTCCCAACCAGTATTGGAAAGAGATAATTGGATGTTAACACCGTCTGGGTCTACAAAATCTGCAATGCTGTGGACGTTAGGGGCGTACCCATTTTCACAGGATACGGCATAGATTTCACCTTCATCGTATTCACCGGATTGATTCCCATCAATAAACTGAAAATAATATGAATCAAATCCGAAACTCATGCCCCATTCATTAAACTCATCTTCATTTCCTATATCAAGATAATCCTCAACTTCCATCATTTCGAGATTCCCATCACATCCATCACAACCCGCACCATTTGATTCTAAAACGTCTCCAAAGGCATCATAAAGTTCACCAACACTTTCAAACTCAAATTCTGTTCCACCGTCTCTTGAATTTCTATTATTTGATCGATTATTAGCTTTAACTCTTGAGGATTGAATTTGGTGTGTTGAATGACTCTGCCTCATATTCAAATTCTTTTCTCTGCTTGCCTGAGCTTTTGCACGAATTTCATTCCGTTCTTTTTTGGCTAAGTCTCTTTTTTCTAAAAAGGTTTCTTTTTTGGCTAAGTCCCGTTTTTCTAAATAGATTTCTTTTTTAGTTTGCCTATCTTTTTTGGTTGCAATATTAATTGATTCCTTAAAAGATTTGTTTGTAGCTATTTTATTCGAATTTTCTTTAGAAGATAATTTTTCACTCGTTGGTGTCGCTTTGCTATTTGAAACATGAGTGGTTTTCATGTCCGGCTTAGGAATCCCATTCGCTCTTCGCGCTTGTTTAAATGTTTCGGCCATCCCCTTTTTCAGAGATTTATTTTTCTGAAATTCTTCAGCATCAAATTGAATTTCTTGAGAATGGGTTGATTCAGATGGGGTTGCACTTTCTTTGGGTGTATCCACTCCAAAAATCATAGAAAATGTTAAGGTAAGTAAAATAGCGATTCCACGTTGCATTGTTATCTCCTTGGCTGTTGTTTTTCTTAACTAAGTAAGTAAAGTCCAAAAATGGACGGGTAAAATGTAAGTTGTTCTTCTTGAAAAATACAACATTTTAAAAAATAGTGTGACTCAGCGCACTCTAAAAAATCGTCTTACGCAACTATGAAAAGATAAATAAAATTTAATATCAAAAAAAAAATTCCTACATTGTCACTGTTGAGATCGAATTCAGGTATTTAAATGTCCTTATTTCAAATGGAGATAAAGATAACTCTAAACAACTTTCCACCTTAATCTCCGATCCTAAATCGTTCCATTCCATCAAATCACATTCTATTAAAGTTCCTGTCAGGCTCAACTTTCCAGAAGATTGCCTCCCATTTGTTTCAAGAATTCGAATAATTAAATAATCATCTTTTTCAGCTTTTTTCAACACAATGAGTTCTAATCCATTTCCTTCCAATTGAAGCGGAATATTTTTATTGGATTGAACCCCATTAAATAGCAGTGGTTTCTGATTCAAACAATTTGATTCTTTCATCACATCGGATCGAATCAAATCATATTTGTGGGGCAATAGAGAATAGGTAAATTGGTGGTGACCCTCATCCGCAGTAGGATCGGGATTATTGGGTGAGCGCAACAAATTGAGATCCAAAATATTATCATGAATCATGTATCCGTATTTACAGTCATTCATGAGCGCCACACCATAATCATGATCCGACAGATCAGCATATTTGTGTCCCACTACTTCAAACTTGGCTTTGTCCCAACTCGTATTTCTATGTGTGTTTCGTTTTACATGGCCATATTGGATATCAAAACTTGCTTGCTCAGATTTCACATTGACCGGAAAATGAACCCGCAACATTTTGTGCTTTTCTTTCCAATTCACATGGGTATCAAAATCCAATCTTTTTGTGTGGGGAAATAGGAAAATATTTTGTTTAATTGTTGACTGCCCTATCGTAAAGGATAATTGTAATTCTTTTACAACATTACCCGTAGAGCCCAACATTGTATCTGTGGATTCAGCAATTTCCAGCAATGCATCCCGATAAAAGAAATCAACATCCCATGCATCCCAATCGTTGGGGCGATCTTCATAAAGAGACAAAATGTTTCCTGCATTTCCAAAAACTTCTTTTTTCGCTTCCTTATCGAATGCGGAAATGACCTGACCTTTTTTATCAAATTCATATCGGATCAAATCATTTTCTAAAGTAAGTCCATGACCCTGTTCAAAATTTAATTCATCTGGC
>Ga0209657_1000443_pt1 | contig 27364 bp, 19 predicted proteins | sample SaaInlV_100m_DNA_FD_184650 | JGI IMG/M metagenome (GOLD analysis project Ga0209657, IMG submission 184650) | Marine microbial communities from expanding oxygen minimum zones in the Saanich Inlet - SI037_S3LV_100m_DNA (SPAdes) (version 2) | ecosystem: Environmental > Aquatic > Marine > Intertidal... | reverse complement strand
CGGTAGGAAGGATGGATGATGAAATAATTCTGGAAGGCTTGATTACTGACATCACCGACCGTAAGCTGGCAGAACAGTCATTGATGCAGGCGGAAGCTTATTCAAAAGCCGTAGTCGATACGGCAGTGGAAGCCGTCGTGAGTATTGATGAGGAGGGCCACATTGAGACCATTAACCTTGCAGCGGAAAACATGTTTGAATATACTCCTGAAATGATCCTGGGAGAAAACATTCGATGTCTGATCAGTCCAGATTACCTAGAAGAGTATGATCAATACAGATCTCATTTCCAAGAGGATCATTTGGCACACAGGGTCGGGGGTGGCTGTGAAGTCATGGGCATACGTCAAAATGGATCGACCTTTCCAATGCACTTTGTGGTGAGTGAAATATTAAATCAACCCGATCGTAAATATGTGGGCTTGATTCGTGATTTGAGTGTGCAGCGTGAAGCAGAAAGAGAAGTGCGCGAACAACGAGACCAGCTGGCACATGTGGACAGACTTAACACACTCGGTGAAATGGCTTCGGCAATTGCTCACGAAATAAATCAACCGCTGACTGCCATTTCAATGTATTCGCAAACTGGTTTACGTTTGTTGAATCAAAAACCACCACAGAACGAACGATGTCTTGATGTGCTTTATAAACTTAGCATTCAAGCTCATCGTGCAGGTGCTATTATTGAGCATTCTCAACGCTTTTCAAGACAAAATGAAAGCCATAGAGAGGAAGTGGATTGCAACGTTTTGCTCAGGGAAGTCCATAAACTGGCGGAAGTCGAAGCACGCATTCGCGACATTGTTATTATTTTGCAATTGGCAGGACTGCTGCCGATGGTGGTGTGTGATCCGGTTCAAATCCAGCAGGTGGTTTTGAACTTGTTGAGAAACGGCATGGAATCCATGAAGGAAGCTGGATACAAACGGGGCAATCGGATTGTAGTGCAAACTCACCGGTCTGACATTGGCGTGAAAATTTCTGTTATCGATAGTGGCACAGGGATTACTGCCGATGTGGCAGAACAGTTATACCGTCCATTTTCTACCACAAAAGACACAGGGACAGGGATTGGGTTGTCGATTAGTCGTACAATCATCAGGGCGCACGGTGCACAACTCAAATTCCTTAATAACGAAAATGGAGGCGTTACTTTTTATTTTACTTTGCCTTACACCACGTATAAAAAACATGACTAAGACAGAGCAACAGGTTTTCATTATTGACGATGATGAAGCAGTCAGGGATTCTATGAGTATGCTGCTGGACACAGTTGACTTAAGCCATTTATGTTTTGCGTCAGCAGTTGAGTTTTTGGAGTTCTACGATGGCACGCAGCACGGTTGTTTGGTACTGGACATTCGGATGCCGGGTATGAGCGGGCTTGAACTTCAGGAACGTTTGAAGGAAAGAGAAATAATTTTGCCGATTATTTTTATTACCGGTCATGGAGACATCCCAATGGCAGTAGAGGCGATGCGCAAAGGCGCTCTCGATTTTATGCGCAAACCCATCCGTGAGCAAGACTTGTTGGACCGCATTCAGGATGCTTTCAAACAGGAAACTGGCATTAGAAAAGAGACTGTTAAACGTAAAAAAATAACAAACCTGCATGCGTCTTTGACTCTACGAGAAAAAGAAATATTTAAATTAGTTGCAAGTGGGAAAGCCAATAAAGTAATCGGGTTTGAACTGGATATTTCTGAACGCACTGTGGAAGTTCACCGAGCTCAAGTGATGAAAAAATTGGATGCGCAAACACTGGCAGAATTGGTCAAAATCAAAATCGAAATGGAAAAATAGGATAGATTCCTTTTTTTATCCCCCCCCTCAGTTTATAATAATCAGCTCATCATTTTGTCTGCACTCTCAATAATATATTTAATTTGTTGAAGATATGTGAGCATTATTTAAATCTCTATGTTTTTCCTAATACTAACTATTTTGACTACCTTTCTATACAACCAAATATGATACTCAAGGATTAGGCTACACCTTCACGCAACCTATCTTCAAGTTTCTACCTGTGGCAACTAATTTGGCGCAAGTCCAACAATAATTTGATGCCGATCACTCTTTCGATAAAAAACGTAAAAAAATAACGCCATTTAAGTCATTGTATTAAATGGAATTACGCACGTTCCACGTACCTTTCTAAGTAGAATCCCTAATAGCACTTCCCAAACTCTTCCATTAGCTTCGGACTTATATTACAAAATTCCTGTTTCAATGAGTTTTTGAGGCAGACTGTTTTTGTGATTATCAAAGACAAGGTTGGTTATCCGCACCTCATGTATCATTTGTTGCCGATTGTTGTTAGCTCAGAGGAGGCTTGCAACTAACGAAGGAGAGCAAAAATAATGAATTAAGTAGCTATTATTATTTTAATCATTGTTACTGTTTTCTGCTTCACTACAGGGCATTAGTAGTTGTGAAAGCTCATTATAAGTGTTTCCTTGAGGAAAAATAACCACATTATTATTCATCATAAAATCCAGGAGAATATCTATGAATGTTAACTTGAAAACAAGTAGGAGGACAGATGGCTCGTAATCCCAAACATGATTGTCTGTTTGAGCCAATAAAAATTGGCCCGAAAACTATGAAAAACAGGTTTTACCAGGTGCCGCATTGTATTGGTGCAGGCAGTGAAAAACCTGGCACACAAGCGGCCAACCGTGCCATGAAAGCTGAAGGTGGTTGGGGTGCCTGCTGTACCGAGTATTGCTCGATTAGCCCAGAATCAGACGATACCCATCGAGTTTCAGCACGCATTTGGGACGAAGGCGACGTAATTAACCTGCGTTACATGAACGACGAACTGCATAAGCACGGTGCATTAGGCGGCATTGAAATGTGGTATGGCGGCAATCACGCCCCAAATCTTGAAAGCCGTGCTGTTCCACGAGGGCCAAGCTCTGGTGCTTCCGAGTTTGAGTACCTGACTTATGCGCATGAGGCCGACAAAGACGATATTAAGCATCTAGTGCAAACTTATGCCGAAGCGGCGAAACGCGCTGAGCAGGCAGGGTTTGACATTGTTTATGTCTATGGTGCTCATTCATACCTTCCGCTTCAGTTCCTTTCTCCGTTTCATAACAAACGTACCGATGGTTACGGCGGCTCGTTTGAAAACCGCGCCAGGTTCTGGATTGAATCGCTGACGGCTGTGAAAGAGGCTGTGGGTGACAACTGCGCCATCGCTACCCGTTTTGCGATTGATACGCTTTACGGTCCTGGTGGTGTAGAAACCGGTGATGATGGGCTGAAATTCGTAGAATTGGTTGCCAAAGAAGGTATTCTTGATCTTTGGGATGTCAATGTCGGTGACATCGCCGAATGGGGTGAAGACGCAGGTCCGTCTAGATTTTACAAATCAGGTCACCAGCGCGCTTGGACTGATGAGGTCAAGAAACTCTGCAATATTCCTGTACTCGGTGTGAGCCGTGAAACCTCCGCCGATGATATGGCTGCGCATATTCTGTCGGGTCGTCTTGATATCATTGGTGCTGCGCGCCCATCGATTGCAGATCCTTTCCTGCCAAATAAAATTGACGAAGGACGGGTCGAAGATGTGCGTGAATGTATTGGTTGCAATGTCTGCATTTCACGTTGGGAAATTGGAGGACCGCCGATGGTTTGCACGCAGAACGCAACGGCGAACGAAGAGTATCGCCGCGGTTGGCATCCTGAAAAATTCGACAAGATTTATGACGAGTATTCGGTTTTGGTGGTCGGTGCCGGCCCAGCTGGTATGGAAGCCGCTCGGGTTTTAGGCGAGCGTGGTTACGGTGTACATTTGCGTGAAGCCGGTAAAGAAATCGGTGGATGTGTCAACGACATCAAGAAATATCCTGGTTTGTCAGAATGGGGGCGACTGATCACCTACCGTCAGCTCCAGCTTGACAAGCTGAAGAACGTAGAAGTGCATACCGCCGTTGGAGAGATGACCGCTGATGATGTGCTGGAATACGGTGCGGACAAGGTGGTTATTGCCACCGGAGCAAAATGGTCCACAAATGGTACCAGTTCAGTGACTCATGACCCCATCGAAGGACTTGACGCATCCCAGCCTTACATCTGCACACCCGATCAGGTTTTTGAGGGCAAAGAGGTTGGCCAGCGGGTTTTGATCCTGGATGCCGACGGTTATTATACTGGCGTTTCGATGGCTGAAATGATGGCCGATGCAGGCAAGGACGTGCAGTTGATCACCTCGCTTGGATCAGTCGCACCTTACACCCACTTCACGCTGGAAGCCCCGAACCTGCACCGGATGATGTACGAAAAAGGCATTCACGAGAAAACTCTGCACTGGGCAGAAAAGATCGAGGAAGGGATCGCTACGATCTATTACCTCTATCGTGACGGCTATGTGCGCGATACTGGACCAAAGCTGGGCAAGATGCCCCGCCGAGTGGGGACTGACACGATCAAGATGGAGTTTGATACGCTTATCGCCGTAACCGAGCGGGTGCCGCAGGACAAGCTATTCCGGGAACTCAAGGTACGCAAATCAGAATGGGAAGAGAACGATATTCAGGGTGTCTATGCCGCTGGCGATTGTTATGCACCGGGCATTCTGGCCGATGCGATCTTCTCTGGACACCGCATCGCGCGTGAGTTTGAAGCAAAAAATCCGCAACTGGCACAGCCGTGGATTCGTGAGCGCCAAATCTGGGGGCATGAGACTTTCCCCAAGATCAGTGATCGTGAAACACAAGGCTAGAGCTTGGGATTGACTGATAATTGGGATTATCTGTTTGTGACTCATTGATTCAATGTTGGAAACATCTTGGGTCAATAATGAGAAATTTCATCTTCACTGGTCTTAGTGAACTGAAAAAAAGGGTGATCATTGATCGTATCACCTCAAACGCAAATGCGAACAAACACCATTTATCGGTCAAGACCTCAGCTGACTTGACATACGGAGAAGTAATTGGAAACACGCGTGTTATTTTTTTTACCAATGAGCTACAAGGAAGAGATATTTCTTGGGGCTGTCGCCTTAACAGCAATTGCGTTGTTTCTGTGGGGGATTGGGAGGCACTTTATTAAATACAGGCGTGGATCTGCGCACATTTCGGCCAGCAATATTACGCTGGGGATCAAACGAATGGTCACCGATCTACTTACGCACCGCACCCTGATGAAAAGGGATCGTTACGCGGGGTACGCCCATGCAGGTATTTTTTTCGGCTTTGGCATCGTCAGCCTTGGCGTGGCAGTCCTCTTGCTCGAAATAATCCGTTTCTTGATCATAGTTCACTTTGATGTTGCGCATCCGGTGTTCTACATGCGTTTTTGGGAAGGTAATTTTTACTTGATATTCAGCTTGGGCATGGACCTTGGTCATCTGGCACTGATCATGGGGATTCTGATGATGATGTGGCGGCGTGCTACTTTTCGTTTGAGCAAGCTCAACTACCTGCGTGCATATCAGGGCGAAACCGAACTGCGTAAATCCGCAAAGGTGTGGAGGATTGAGGACTGGATTTTTCTTTCCGTTTTTTTGCTGATAGAATTTCAGGGTTTCACCCAAGAAGGAGTTCGCCTAGTGATATACAGGCCGGAATGGGCAATGTGGTCACCAGTCGGTCTGTTTGTAGCTGAGACCTTCAAAGCTTTTGGCATGAGCAAAGAAACTGCCGTCGTCATTCGCGACGCAAACTGGTGGATGCATAGTGTGCTCGCATTGGCATTCACAGCGGCGATTCCATGGTACAAGGCAAAGCATATCATTGCGGCTCTTGGTTCCTTGTTAATGCGGGTGGAGAAACCGCTTGCGCGTCTGCCACGCGAGGACGAAAACAGCGTAAACGCCGGAGTAGCTCGGATTTCGGACTTCTCGTGGAAAGACATGTTGAATTTCGATGCCTGCACTCGATGCGGTCGATGTCACGATGTTTGCCCTGCTCGTACTACCGGTTTTCCACTAAGTCCGCGTGATCTTATCTTGGATCTTAGAGTACATAACGACAATGCACAGGGGGTTCCGCAGAACGGCATTGAGCTGATAGGTGATGTCATTAATGCCGAAACATTGTGGGCTTGCCGCACCTGTGGGGCGTGCCAGGAGATTTGCCCTGTCGGGATTGAGCACCCTCCGATGATCGTGAAGATGCGTCGCCAGTTAGTAGATCGTGGCAACATGGACCCACTTTTACAGGGAACGCTTGATACCATCGCCAGTACTGGTAACAGTTTTGGCGAAAATTCCCGCAAACGCTCGACTTGGAAGCGCGAGTTGGTATTTGAGGTTAAAGACATCCGCAAGAATGCCGCTGAATCGATGTGGTTCGTTGGTGATTACGCATCCTTTGATCCGCGCAATCAAAAGGTCAGTCGCGTTTTTGCCTCCTTGATGAAAGCAGGTGGAGTTGATTTCGCCGTGTTGCATGAGGGCGAGCGCAATTCTGGAAATGATGTGCGTCGTGTAGGCGAAGAGGGGATGTATGAAACTTTGGTCGAGGAAAATTTGGAAGCCTTCTCCGGAGCCCAAAATTTTAACCGCATCATCACGACTGACCCGCATAGTTATAACACAATCAAGAATGAATATCCGGAATTTGGCAAAATACCACCGGTTGAGTTTTATTGTTCGGTTCTGGCCGAAATGTTGAAGTCCGGAAAACTGAAGGTAACTAAAAAGCTAAACAAGCGGGTAACATTTCACGACCCTTGCCATTTGGGACGTTTGAATGGCGGCTATGACCCACCTCGTGAAGTGTTGGAAGCGATTGGCTGCAGCATCGCCGAGATGCCGCGTAATCGAAATAACTCATTTTGCTGTGGTGCTGGTGGCGGTCGCATCTGGATACCAGATCCTCCGGGGATTGAAAAACCTTCAGTAAACCGTATGCACGAAGCCTCCAGTCTTGGGGGTATTGACGTATTTGTAACCTGTTGTCCAAAGGATTTAACGATGTTCGAAGATGCAAGAAAAACCTCTGGTCACGAAAGCGAATTTGTGGTTCAGGACATTGCCGAATTGGTCGCTGAAGCAGTCGAGTTGAAAACTCTAACGCTGAAAGATTTGCCTTCAATTGCTGAACGTCTGACGGATGCGATTGCCACAAGAATCGCCGAGGCGGTGGCAACCCGGCTGGACAAGGTCTTGGATGCCAAAATGGCAACCCTCAATGCTGGGCCGGCAGTTGCGGTGGCTCCACCTGTTGCAACCGAATCAGTAGCTCAAGTAAGTGAAACACCGGTGCTAGGCACATCCGACCCCGGGCATGCGGCGGAAGCTGCATCAGAGCCGGCCATAACCCATGCGGTTGAAGCTTTGCCTGCGCTCAATGCGATGGACTGGGACAACCTCGCACCAGTCACCGTTGGTGACATTGCTGGGTACTCAGCACCCGAAAAAACAGGGCTTCGAATTCTTGTGACTGTCAAGCACGTTGCCAAACTGGGGGATGAATACGAGTTTACTGCTGACGGACTGGATATTGCGGAGGAGTTTCTTGACCATGAACTCAACGAATGGGATGATGCAGCTTTGGAACAAGCCCTGTTGCTGATCGAAGCCAATGGCAGTGGTGAAGTCGTCGTCGTCTCAGTCGGCCCGGAAATAGCGGAAAAAACGCTACGCAAAGTTCTGGCAAAGGGTGCGGGCCGTGCGGTGCGCATCTGGGACGAACGTCTCAGAAATGTTGATCCAGTGACCATTGCCCGCTCTATTTCCGCTGTAGTCAAAGCCGAAGCCCCCGATTTGGTGCTATCGGGAACCCAAAGTGCGGACCACGCTCATGGCTCCACTAGCACTGCGCTTGCGCGCATCCTTGGAATACCGCATGGCTCGGTCATTTCGCTGGTTGATTGGGACGGTCAGGGTGATATGACTTTGACACGAGAACTGGAAGGTGGCAAACGGCATGTATTCAAAATGCCGACACCCGCTGTGTTGGCGATGCAGACAGGGGCCAACACCCCTCGTTACGCCACCATGCGGATGATTAAACAGGCAAAGAAAAAACCGCTTGAGGTGCTTGACGGGGCCTCCCTGATTGACGGTGGTGGCGGATACAGAGTGCGGCGGATGTATACGCCGGTGCAAGAAAAAGCGACGATGCTGGAAGGCAGCGCCGAGGAAGTGGCAGAACAAATAGCCGCTATCATCCGTGAGAAGAAAGGAAAATAATTATGGCTGGTATTCTTATTGTTGCCGAACAGCTTGACGGCACTGTGCAAGACATTTCTGCCGAGCTGATCGGCGCGGCAGTTTCCATCAAAGAGCAGATAGGCGGCCCAGTACAGGTTTTGGTGATTGGACAAGTGCCTGCCGATCTGGCCAAAGCAGTCAATCTGGAAGGAGTTGATGAAATCCTGACGATTGAAACCGCCAGCGATCATTTCGATCCTTTGATCTATGAAGAGGTAGTGTGTCAGGTGGGATTTGGCAGCAAACCCTCGGTGGTTTTAATAGGCCATACCGCTAGCGGTATGGCCTATGGTGCGGCGATAGCGGCGCGGCTGGGATCAGGATTTGCCAGCGATGTGTTCGGTCTTGGCATGGATGGTGACGAATTGATTGCCACCCGCTCGGCTTACTCCAACAAGGTTGAAATGGAGCTTGGCTTTTCCGGCAAGGCGGTAGTTGTGTTGACTCTCCGTGGTGCGACATTCACTCCGCCGAAAGAGTTGGGTAATGGGGTGGTCACTGCGGTTGAGGTGGACATCTCAATGCTTGTTGGTGTATTGAGCCATGTGGAATATCAAGATGCTCCTCCGTCTGATATTGATATTTCCAAGGCAGATTTCATCCTGTCAGTGGGGCGTGGAATTCAGGTTAAGGATAATCTGACGCGTTTTGCCGAATTAGCCGACAAGGTTGGGGCGACATTTGGATGTTCGCGTCCGATTGTTGACAATGGATGGCTGCCGGTTCAACACCAGGTGGGGCAATCCGGTAATGTTGCCAGCAATTGCCAGCTTTATTTTGCGTTGGGAATTTCCGGTGCGGTTCAGCACCTTTTCGGAATGAAACACATCGACACCATCATTGCCGTCAACACGGACCCCGAAGCACCTATCTTCAATGTGGCCACCTACGGTACCACGGTGGATCTCTTTGAGCTTACCGATGCTTTGGAACAACTTTTTTAATCAACGAAAATAATAAAAATCCAGAAAGGAAACATCATGACTGAAGGAACACGAAAATCAGTATTGGAAAGCCGCCACCGCGCTCTTGGCTCGGAAATGGGCGACTGGAATGGAATGGGTGTCGCATGGGACTACGCCTCAAATCCTGAAGACGAACATGACGCAGTACGCAACGCTGCAGGATTATTTGACGTTTCTGGGCTGCGGAAGGTCCATGTGCGTGGCCCGGACGCTCTGGTTGTGGTCGATCATATCATCACTCGAAATATGGCAACAATCACTCCCGGACGCTCGGCTTATGGACCGAATCTAACCGAAAAAGGTACGATTTGTGATGATGCAATCATTTTCAATCTGGGTGATGGTGAATGGTTGGTAGTTCACGGTTCTGGCAAATGCATGGAGCGTTTAGAAGAATCCGCCGCAGGCAAAGATGTGCAGCTCGAGTTTGATGACGATCTGCACGACATTTCCCTGCAAGGTCCTAAAGCAACCGATTTTCTGAATGAGCATACGCCGCTTGATCTGGAAGGTCTTGGTTATTTTCATCAAGCAAAGACCGAGCTTTTCGACCATCCCGTAATCATCTCTCGTACCGGATATTCCGGAGAAAGGGGCTTTGAAATATTTGCCACCGCAGAGCATGTTACCGAACTCTGGGACAAAATTCTTGAGAACGGAAAATCCATTGGTATCATGCCATGCTCATTCACCTGCCTTGACAAAATCAGAGTTGAGGCTGGCCTGCTGTTCTACCCCTATGACATGAGTGAGGATAACAGCGTCTGGGAAGTTGGCCTTGACTGGGCAATGTCCAAGAAAGGTGAAAATTATCGCGGAAAAGCAGCGGCAATGGCCTTGAAAGACAAGGAGAAAATTAAAGTGGTCGGTATTGATGTCGCTCATGGCGAAGCTCTTGTTGGCGGTGAAAAACTGTTGCTTGAAGAGAGTGAAATTGGTGTCGTCAACTCACCGGTTTTCTCACATCGATTGGGTAAATCTCTGGCACTAGCCCATGTGACACCGGAAGCGTCGATACCAGGTACGTTGTTACGGGTTGAAGGTGAGGGGATTTCTTGTGCCGCCACGGTTGCATTAATCCCGTTTCACGACCCAGAAAAAAAACATACTCACAGTTAAAAACAATCAACATGGCCGGAAACAGGTAATACCGCCCCGGCCTTAACCGCAAACCCCGTGTTAGGCTATTTCGTTATCTGTCCGTTGTAGGTGTTGTCATGGGACGAGCAAGAACAGGCACAAATGAAAGCGATGAAAATTGCCCGCGCCAGGCATCGGATCCTCAGTGTCAGATGGGGATACATCTGGGCTTTTTGGTGTGCTGTTTTCTGGGGGGCATGGTATCTGCCGGGAACTGCGGTCTGGCATACTCCACCTTACAGTTTAATGAGTTTTGAAAGTACGGATGAATTCATGCTGGCAGCTGCGGTGATCACCGCATTCAACGGCATCGGTGCGTTGATATTTCTATTCCTGTGGCTGGCGTTCCTGGAAAAACTGGGGGAATTATGGCGTACCCTGAGCCGGTTCAGAACCATTTCGAAATGGTATTTTCTAGCTGCAATCTTCGGTGGGCCTTGCGCTCTGTTCGGGTCTTACCTTGCGATTGGTTTTGTGGGACCAATTTTTGCTGCTGTGGCCGCCCTTTTGTACCCAATCATAGGTGCGTCACTGGCTCGCCTCTGGTACAACGAAAAAATCACTCTGCGTGCTGCAATTGGTATTTTGGTGATTGTCATTGGAGGTGTTTCGATTTTTGCTCCCGGTATCATGTCAGAATCTGCTGCAGCGAGGGAGCTGTTGTGGATCGGCTTTGTCGGCGGAGCTATGGCGGCTTTTGGCTGGGGTGTCGAAGGAGCGATCGCGGGCCGTGCGCTAGATGTGACCGACCCGGATGTCGGGATTACCATCCGTTTCGTAGCTGAGGTGATAATCTGGCTGTTCCTGATACTCCCCGGGGTGGCATTATTTTTTGATGCGCCGGTCATAGCGATGGTTAGTGCAACGCTCAATTTCTGGGCCATTTTGTGGCTCTTGCTCGCTGGTCTTAGCTTCGGATTCTGTTATGTTGCCTGGTACAAGTCCTTTCCGCTTATCGGGGTTGGCCGCGGACAGGCGATCGGCGCGCTTTATGGTGTGTTCGCAGTCATTTTCCTCGCCATTTTCGCCTTTCAGTTTCCGGACTGGAATTTCCTGCTCGGTCTTTCGCTTACGGTGAGTGGTAGTTTTCTGATGATCTCAGAGTCATCGGATGTAGTCGAGGTAGTTCGTGCTCCATCCGCTGGAATGAAAAGCGCGTTGACCATTGTGCAAGCAGAGAAAAGAGGTTCAAGGTTGCACATGAAAGGCTATATTTTGCGTGAGCTGGCCGAGGCAGCGGATAACGGGTTGTGGGATTATGAAATCATGCGGGCAGTATTTCATGAATATGGGCGCAAGGGCGATTACTGGAAAGGCGAAATTCGTGTCACTCTGACCGATCTCTTCTCAGGCGCGCTCATCGAAGAAATCGAAGACGCACTGGATGATGGCCGGTATTTCGGGGAAAACAAGATATTGATGAAATTCAAGATCAGCCCATTCGGGATGAAACGAATGAGCGAAACCGGTTTGATCTAAACACAAAAGGAGAAAAGCGATGTCGGATTTCTGGGCTTTTGAAGGAGCTCACATGTTGGCCATTGTGATGATCGTTATTCTAGCCGCTATCTGTCTCTTCGTTGCTCGCAACTGGGGTAAACAGCTATAGGTGAGTCTCATGAAGTGATGGATTATGAGCTTGCCTAGACCATAAAAATGGAGCAAGAGGAAAAATTTTAACTTAAACATGAAATTTCAGCAGGAACCTGCTTGATAAAGATAACCCTTAAAAATTCAGTAAGTTAAGCTATTTTTGTGCAATCCACAAACATGCTTGCGTCATTCGCTCAGCAAAAAAGAGAAGCACTTAAATTAGTTGAGCGTAAAGAAGTCAAGAAGATGATCGATTATGTGTTGGCTAATTCTGTACGCACTGTGGAAGTGCACCGAGCTCAAGTGATGAAAAATTGGAAGCGTAAACACTGACAGAATTGGTCAAAATCAAAACCGACCTTGACAAAAGTGGTTGACGTTCATGACTTTATTCTTTTGTACCCCATTACCTGTTATAAGTAGAAATACGTATCCTAAATACGTGTAATTCCTTATATCCTCAGCGGAATAAGCTTGTTAATATTCCCAACCAGTCAAGGATTCACATTTAATGAAAACAGACATCAACCAGAAACGTTGATTGAAATAGCTGTTCATTCTAACTCTTAATAAAGTAATAGCTGGAGACAAATCATGTCAACAAGAGTCGCAATTATCGGTGCAGGCCCCAGCGGACTGGCACAACTTAGGGCTTTTCAATCGGCAAAACAGAAAGGTGCTGAAATCCCTGAAATAGTCTGCTTTGAAAAACAAAGCGACTGGGGAGGACTTTGGAACTATTCCTGGAGAACGGGAATGGATGAAAATGGTGAATCTGCTCATGGTAGCATGTACCGTTATTTATGGTCGAACGGTCCAAAAGAAGGCTTGGAGTTTGCCGATTATTCTTTTGAAGATCATTTTGATCACCCTATCGCTTCTTATCCTCCGCGTGCTGTTTTATACGATTACATCATCGGACGAGTCGAAAAAGCGAATATCCGCAACTTGATTCGTTTTAATTCTCCAGTACGTCGAGTTACTTATGACGAAGCCAGCGAAAAATTTTCGATCATTGTAGAAGATCACGAAAAGGGTACTGAATACACAGAAGAGTTTGATTATGTTATTGTTTCTTCAGGTCATTTTTCCACTCCAAATGCACCTCACTACCCTGGCTTTGATACATTCAATGGACGGATCTTACATGCACACGACTTTAGAGACGCTTTAGAGTTCAAAGGTAAAGACCTGCTTTTAATTGGAACTTCCTATTCAGCTGAGGATATCGGTTCACAATGTTGGAAGTACGGATGTAAATCAATTACTGTTTCGCATCGAACCGCGCCAATGGGTTATGATTGGCCTGATAACTGGAAAGAAGTCCCACTTTTGACAAAAGTTGAAAAGAATACCTGTACCTTTAATGATGGTACACAAAAGAAAGTAGATGCGATTATTTTGTGCACAGGATATTTACATTACTTTCCGTTCATGGAAGAAAAACTCAAATTACGTACCAACAACCGTTTGTATCCGGTTAACCTCTATAACGGTGTGGTTTGGGTGGACAATCCGAAATGTATGTACCTTGGTATGCAGGATCAGTGGTTTACGTTTAACATGTTTGACGCACAAGCCTGGTATGTGCGTGATGTTATCATGGGCCGTCTTGACCTGCCATCAAAGGCGAAGATGTTTGCGGACATTGATCAGTGGCGGGCTGATGAAGATGCTCAGTCGGATGATTATGGCGCCATTAAGTTTCAGGGTAATTACATCGACCATCTAATCCGACTGACTGATTACCCTACTTTTGATATTCAGGGGTCTTGTGAAGCCTTCTATCAATGGAAGAAACACAAGAAAAAGGGTATTATGACGTTTCGAAATCATGGTTATACATCTGTCATGACAGGAACCGTCGCCCCACCCCATCACACGTCTTGGGTCGAAGCTTTGGATGATTCTCTGGAAAGTTATCTACAAACTGGTCCAGACGTACAGGATTGAAAATCAGATGAATTTTAATCCTAAATCAAACCACACTTTGTGATTTACGGAGGATTCCACAGGAAGACTTTTTAAAAATAGAGTGTAACCAAAACTGAAAGGAAGCTATGAAAATTACAAGAAGAAAATTAATACGTGCCGCTGCAGCAGGCACTGCCATGACCGGCACTTTGGGCTTGCCGACTGCACTTTTTGCAGGACAAAAAACAGTAAAGCTGGGAATGAATATCCCAATGACCGGCGATTATGCCCCTTGGGGATTACCCGGGCTGTATGGTTGCCAAATTGTAGCCAATGATCTTAACGCGGCTGGCGGTGTGAAGATTGGCGGAGACAACTATAAAATTGAAATCGTGGCCTACGACCACGCTTATGATACTGAAAAAGCAGTTCAAGGTTACAAGAAGTTGGTGTTGGAAGATCGTGTGAAAATGGTGATGATGTTGGGCGGATCGACAGTTGCCTCGGTGTTGCCATGGGCACGACGTAAAAAGATGTTGACCACCACTTTACTACCGAGCGATATCACACCCAAATCGGACTACTTGATCGCTACTTGTGAGTCACACCCCTTGTATAATGTAACTGGTGTGGAATGGTTGGCAGAAAATCATCCTGAAGCCAAAACAGCCGTGATTGTCACCAACAACGACGCTGAGTACGGATTGCAGTCGGCGGCGACTTACAAGGCGGCGTTTGAAGTGGCTGGAATCAAAGTGGTGGATGTAAACCTGCATGGCTTTGACATCACCGATTTCGCCCCCATCGTCAGTTCCGTGCTGGCTAAAAAGCCTGACATCTTCTGCATGGCGACCAGCTTCTATGTCACTCCTTTGATGGAACAGCTCTATCATCAGGGCTTCAAAGGCAAGATCATTTCCTGCACGCTGGATTATTACAATGAGATCATCGCTAAGACCAGCAAGGATTTTGTCAATGGAACCATCTTTCAATTCCCAGATTTTGATGATCCGGCCCTGAATCAAGCCGGAGTGTCTTTTCCAAACCCTGCGGATTTCGATGCGAAATTCCGTAAAGCTCACCCTACTGACTGGTCTGCGGTGTCGTGGGAATATCCGGCGATTCTGCTCAACTGGCTGGAAGGCGCAAAAGCAGCGGGAAGTGTGGAACCAACCGCTGTGTTGAGTGCGTTAAAATCAAACAAAAACCCCAACTTTGTATTTGGTGAGGGTGAATGGTGGGGCAAAGACCTCTGGGGGCAGGACAATGCCTTGGTCGGTCGATGGCCTGTAGTTGTGGTTGAGGACGGCAAGGCTCGTATCCAGGAGTATCGGAGCGTATCCAGTTGGCTGGATCGAAACAAAGCGGTTCTAATTCGCCATATGAAAGATTTAGGTTTACGAACCGTTTGAAGTCTTTTAGAATTGCTCAACGGTGACAATCAGGAAGGGATACTTACTTTCAGTTCCTTTCCTGATACATCTACTCAACTGACGCAAGCGTGCAGAATGCGTCCTAATCCAGCTCAAAATAACAGAAATTTTTGGTGGAACTGATTTTTCAATCTTTGATTAACGGCCTTATTCAGGGTGGATTTTTTGCTCTGTTTGCAGTGGGACTCGTACTCATCTTTGGGGTGATGGGCGTAGTAAACTTTGCGCATGGTGAATTGGTCATGGTTGGAGCATATACAGTTTGGCTACTACACGCTCAGCATGGTTTGTCATATTTTTTCGCAATTGGCGTAGCCGTTGTTTTGGTCACCCTCATTGGTTTATTCATGGAACGGTTTTTGTTCCGTCCTACACAAAATGATCCCTTAGCAGGATTGATTTGCTCGATTGGGATGCTCTTTATTTTACAAGTGGTGGCAACTTTGGTGGGTGGGGAAGGGCCATCGAAACAAGTTCCGCCACCGTTTCATGGAACATGGGTGTTATTTGAATATTTACGTATTCCTTATCAACGCATTTTTAGTTTGTTGATCTCGTTCTTTGCTTTGTCTACGCTTTGGTATTTTTTGACTCGCAGCAAATTAGGTTGGGCGCTCCGTGCAGTATCCCTTGATAAAGAAGCGTCTGCGCTACAGGGAATCAATATCAACCGTATTTCGATGATTGCTATCGGAATTGGTGCTTCTCTGGCCGGACTTGCAGGTGCGTTGATGGCCCCTTTGACCAACATCAATCCGCACATGGGGCACAACGTTATCATAACTGCATTCATTGTTACCATTGTGGGAGGAGTCGGCAGCTTATCCGGAGCAGTGTTGGCGGCTTTCCTTTATGCTTTATTTCATACATTTGTTACCGTGTATTTCGGAGGAACAATCGCCACCATTTGCGGACTTGTCCTGATGGTGGTTGTCTTGATTGTTAAACCGACTGGCATCATGGGCACTCGCATCAGTGAATAATTATGAATAGCAATACACAAAAGATCGTTGGTGGCTCACTTTTGCTCGCGGCACTCATAGCGCTCCCCCACTTCCTTAAATTTCATCATCAAGACTTACTGATTTTTCTAACCATCAACGTGTTGGCTGTCTCAAGTTATCGTATTGTCACCTTAACCGGAGAATGGTCTTTGATTCATGCGGTGATGATGGGAGTGGGAGGCTATACCGCAGCACTCCTTTTCAAATATTATGAAGTGGGCATGTGGGTAACTCTCCCAATGGCTGGAATTTTGACCGCTGCAGTAGCAGCGCTGCTTTGCTTTCCGTTATTTCGGACGACACAATTTTATTTTTTGATTGGTTCGTTTGCTGCGGGAGAAGCAATCCGCTTGATTTGGATTCAATTTGTGTTTCCTTTTGGAGGAACAGGAGGTTTGAGCGGCGTGGAACCGCCAATGGTTGGAGAGATCGATTTTATGGAATCCATCCCGTATTACTATCTTGCACTGAGTGTAGTATTGTTGTGTTTATTCATTCTGTATCTCATTGAAAACTCGAGGATTGGTTTGACCCTTCATGCCGTACATTGGAAAGCCGCATTAGCCGAGTCGGTTGGAGTTGACACTTGGCGTTACAGGTCATTGGCCTTTGTAATAGGTTCATTTTTTGTTGGAATTGCTGGGGCTTTGAAGGTGCATTATTTAGGAACCATCACGCCCAACCAATTCGGCGTTGGTTTTATGGTCTTCATTCTGATTTGGGTTATAGTAGGTGGTTACAACAAATTTTATGGCCCCATCCTCGGCGCGGTTGTGTTGACGTTGTTCGACGAATCCATCCGCGGCTTTGCAGAGGTCCGTCCGGCAATTTATGGGGCGGTGCTGATTTTGTCGATATTGTTTCTACCCTTAGGGCTAGAGAGCATACCATCCAAATTCAAAGCTTGGTCTGGAATCGGTAAAGAACGGGATCCACTTTCTTTAACAGACAAATAGTTTCAAATTCAATGGATAAAGCATCGTGCCAGTACTAGAAATTAAAAACGTCAGCAAACAGTTTGGTGGCTTGATGGCGTTGAATAACATCAGTTTTCAAGTGGAAACTGGCGAGATTCGTGGTTTGATCGGTCCGAATGGTGCGGGCAAGAGTACGATGTTCAAGAATATCGCTGGGTTTTATGCTACCACCAAAGGGGAAATTGTCTATCAAGGTCAAAATATTTCCGGGCACAAACCACACGCCATTGCGGAAATGGGCATAGTCCGCACGTTTCAGGAAACGACCTTGTTTCAGGAGTTGACGGTTTTTGAAAATGTACTCGTGGGCTGCCATATACAAGCACGCTCCAATCTTTTTTCCGCCATTTTTAAACTGGACAAACCGAGACAAAACATAGCCCGTGATCAAGTTTTGGAAGTCTTGGAGTTCATGGGTTTGAGTGAGCGCCAAGAGCAGTTAGCATCTGAGTTGCCCTTGGGGTCACAACGAGCGTTGGCGATGTCGATTGCACTTGCCTCCAAACCAAAATTGATGCTGATGGACGAACCATTTGCCGGGATGAATCCGGAAGAAACGCTACACATGATGGAATTAACCCGAAAAGTACAGGAATCCGGAATGACGATAATATTGGTGGAACATGATATGAAAGCAGTCATGGGCTTGTGTGACTACTTGACTGTACTCAACTTTGGTCAGCTTTTAGCGGAAGGAACTCCTGCAGAAATCCGCAACAACGATAAAGTTATCGAAGCATATTTGGGGGGATCTAAATAAAATGTTGTTAAAGATTGATAATATTCACGTTCACTATGGCCATGTGGCTGCTTTGAAAGGCATCTCATTGGAAGTTGGCGAGGCGGATTTTGTGACCCTCATCGGTTCCAATGGTTCTGGAAAGAGCACAACCTTACGTGCCATTTCCGGACTTGAAAGTCCAAGTTCCGGAACCATCATTTTTGATAATCAGCATATTGAAAAAGCACCTGCGGATAAAATTCTGAAAATGGGCATTGCGCACGTCCCGGAAGGACGGCGAGTGTTTAAAGATTTATCCGTAACCGAAAATCTTTTGCTTGGCGCGTTTACACGGGATGGCAAACCGGCAATCGAGCACGATATGGAAAAAATTTTTGAATATTTCCCCAAATTGCGCGAGCGCAAAAATCAATCTGCCAGAACTATGAGTGGCGGCGAGCAACAAATGCTCGCGATTGGTCGTGCCCTTATGTCCAGGCCACGCCTACTTTTGTTGGACGAACCGTCGTTAGGAATCGCACCGATTGTCGTCCAGGAAATTGCCCGAATTTTGACGGAAATCAACCAACAAGGCGTGTCGATTGTATTGGTTGAACAAAATGCGGAAATGGCGCTTGAACTCGCACGACACGGTTATGTTTTAGAAACAGGGACGATTGCTTTGGAAGGTGAAGCGGCTCAACTCATGGACAATGAGCATGTCCGCAAAGCTTATCTTGGAATTTGAGGTTGTGTGTTATTTCAGTAGTCACGAGCCATTAGATCTATATAGAAAAAGAAATTCCATTAAGTAGTTGTTTTTCACTTTTTTACCGATATGTAGAATGACTTCATTCAAACTTTAAGGAACTGTAGCTCAATTTGCTGACAACTTACACATCAGTAGATTTTGTTAAGACAATTCCATATTGCATTTCTGATAAACAAACTCTGGATCAAGATCGATTCCAGATTCCCACTCAATGGTGTCAAAAGGAACCTTTATTTGCTTGAAATATTTGTAATCCTTAAGTCGACTAAAAACTCCAAAATCTAAATAAGGTTTCATATCCAATATACCTATTTCTCCATTTTCAAAAGTTATTTGAATAAGGTAGTCATTTTTTGGAATTGCGGTTTTAACTGCTGAATACATTTTTAACTTCCTATATCTTTAATGCAATGGTTGGATTTTGAAGGGTTCTTCCCCATTCATTACTAAGTCCCAATCTGCCATTAGTTCTTCTTGATGCAATTCAGCCCACGCCAAAACGATTTTAGATTGCTTATTTGGCAGATCACTTTTAATAATTTCACATGACCGGATATCAACTGTAGCCTTATATTCTGAATAGTAAACATGAAAGTGTGGAGGTGGATGCTCATTAGGAGCAAAATACATGCGAATTATTATTCCATAAAACATCGAAATTGTGGGCATATTTTTTTACCAAAAATATTTTTGCATAAACTCAACTCAATATATCACTTTGATAATATATTTTAAAGTATTTTTCATGGAAGTGCCTAGTAGAGCTTCAGGAAAGTACTTGTAAGTTAGTTTTTAAGGCATTTTGGAAGTCAACAATCCGGAAGGTATGAAAACATTGATTGAATCAGGAATCGGCCCCGCCAAATCCTTCGGCTGCGGTTTGCTTATGCTTCGCAGGGTTTGAGGGCGATAAGTATTTTGACCTCATCTTAAACTTAACCTAGAGATTGAGTTGTTAGGTTATTAATATTAAAGTATCTTCAGTATGTAATAGAGAAAAAATTGTAACAGTAATAATCACTAAGAAAACGGAACCACTTCTATAAGGAGAAAAAATGCCGCAACTTATCATAGATTATCCAAATTACTTTCCAGATTTGCTCAATCAAACCCCTAGTGAATTTGAAGAGGATGCCCGCTTGCAATTAGCGATTCGTCTTTTTGAACAGGGTCGATTGTCTTCAGGACATGCTGCACAATTGGCAGGAATTGAAAGAGTAAACTTTTTACTGAATCTTTCAAAAAGTGGAGTTGCGATGATAGATTATGATTCTGCTGAATTGCTAGAAGAATTGAAAAATGTCTGATAACACTTTAGTTATCAATACAAGTCCTTTGCTCTCATTGATTGCAGCAACTGGGGATTTGTCATTACTTGGCTACTTTTCATCTTTCAATTTTAAATAGTCATAGAGGTTATTAATTTTATTATGAGCAATAAAATGGTACATTTTATAACATGCATTTCATTATATAATTTCAGTGTGATAGAGGAGGAGCGATCCCCACGTGCGTGGGGATGAACCGGGGTGTGACAAATATTTAGTTATTTTCAAAAACCGGAATGCGTTTTCCAATCAATATGAGAATAAATTATGCTGGAATGCTAATTATTTGTAAGTGGGGAAAATTGAAAAAATCTAGATTAATTTACACTTGCTGGAATGCAAACTTTATGAAGTGGTAGAACTAAAAAGTAGACAAAACTATTTCATTAGGAGCAACATCAACTATCACTCCTTGAGATAAGCATCGTAGGCTAATTTTCTGGAAATTGCCCGGTGATTTTCTGTAGCAAGTTTTTTCCACAGTTGCCCCTCACCTGTCTTTTCATCCATCAGTTGTTTGAAAACTTTTAATGCGAGCTGGTCTTCATCCTGCCGTGTGTAAATAGCTCCGATTTGATAACGTGCCCAAAAAACGCGTTCAATTATTTCTTTGTTCGTTTTGTCGGCATAAAGTGAAATTGCCTGTTGATAGCTCTTAATCGCAGTCTCATCATTTAGTGCTTTGTTGTGCATATCTGCAGTCAGGAAATGGCTTTTGATAATATATTCAGGAGTGTCCTGATGATCAAGTGGATGATTGTAACTTGAAATTGCATCCTGAAAAGCTTCCCCTGCTTCAACAAAATTTCCGGTTTCCTCCTGTAATTCAGCTAAATCATAATAGAGTTCCGGAACTATTTCCGCTAACAGTGGTTGCTTGTTTTGATCGTATTTCTGCAGGGTTTGCTGGTAAACAAGCAGTGCTCTGGGGTAGGATTTTTGCTGTCTGTATATCCGTGCCAGTAGCTGCCGTGCTTCTGCATCATAAGAACTATTGGGGTACTGTTGCAGAAATTTGGCTACAGTGTTTCTTGCTTCTGTAAGATCTCCTTTTTCAAGCAATGCCTGTGCTTTTTCAAGTTGCACCAATTCACCAACTGTTCCACCGGAACGTGTCTCGAGGAAACGTAAAATATCCAGTGCTTCATCAAAAAATCCTAGTTTGCGGTGAGCAACCGCAGTTTGAAAGAGTGTTGTGTCAAAGCGGAAATTGAACAGATATTTCGCTTTATAATCACTATAGGCACTTACCAGAGCAAGCATGTCATCCTGACGAAAATAGCTGTCGATCAGTCCTTTGAGGTTTTCGTCAATGTTTTCCTGAATTACATTTTTGCGCACATACACATTTTGAGGATACTTCTCCATGAAAGCTTCCAGAGCTTTTATGGCAGGTGAGTATGATCCATAAAGTGTAAGAGTCAACCCTTTCCGGAGCATGGCTTCTTCTGCCTGTGGAGTTTCCGGATAGAGTCTGGGGATTTCATCATAAACCTTGATTGCCTCAAGGTATTCATCAGTATACGGACGTTTTGCCTGTATATTCGCAATTCGTAATTTGCCCAGCAAAGCAATCTCTCTGGTGTAACTGCTGATGGCCTTTTTGTAAGCCTGAATTGCCTCGTCTTCTTTGCCTTCGTCACGCAGAAAATCACCTAAACGCAGCGCTACCAATTTTGAAAAATCCGCTTTTGGATATTTTTGCAAGAGGATGCGGAAAATTTCACGTGCGGTCACATAATCCGCATTTTCATAATAAGTCTCCCCCATGTGAAATAAGAGGGTTGGGTCATCTTTGACATATTCCTTGTCCGCATTACGTGCAATGTCAAAAAATTCCCTCGCGGTGATGTAACGCTCAAGCTGATAATAAGCCTGTGCCATCTTATAATGTGTAACTGCAAAATATTTTGGTTGAGGCGTGGAACGTAAATATTCTTTAAAATTTGTGATGCTGTTTTCCCATTGTCTTTGCTCAATCCGGCTCATGCCCTGCCAAAAATTTGCATCGTTGGCCTGTATTGAATTGGGAAAACGTTCCTGCAAAATTTTATAGTAAACTGCAGCCTCATGCTGAAAATTCATTTTTTGATAAGCGCGTCCGATCCGGAAATTAGCGTGAGGCAAAAGGGAGGTCGTCGCAAACTGTTCACCATTCTCCTGAGCAAGCTTATCTGCGTCCTGTGTGATGCGGATAGCTGTTTTGTAAGCGTCAACTGCCTGGTGATAATTGTCACCGATGCGGCGCTCAAGCATGGTGTAGATCGTGTCTCCGATGCGGAAAAGCGCTCTGGCTGCTAAAGGATGAAGCGGATCACCAAACTCTTCCTGAGTGTGAGACTTGCCCAAAGCATAAGCTGCCCTGAATTGTTTCACTGCTTCATTATAATTTCTGGTACGAAAAGCATTTTCACCAAGTTGAAGAATGGGATTGATTTTAGAACTTCTAATCCGGCGTGCTTTTTTCTCAGCTTCCAACAGCGCTATTTCTTCCGGACTCAGTTTTTCACCTTCCGCTACTGCAACAGCAGTTTTTTTCTTGTATGGAGTCCCATGAATGTCAAGTATCCATTGCAAAGGACTTGAAACAAAATGCCGCTCCACACTCACCGCGGTGGCTTTGAGTTTTAATTCAATAAAGGTTTGGTTTACATTTGAAGTGAGTGCTGCCAGTTCTAAACGGGATCCTGCATATTGCAGCTTATCCAGCTCTTTTTTAGCTAAAGTATTAGGCAGTCGGATTGTCAGCCGCGTTTGTCGGCTGTCTTCCAGTAAGAAAATCCGGGGTGGTTGTTTATCTTCCGGAACAGCACCCGCTGTTGTAATCCGGGATGCTTTGCTGAAACTGAAAGTTAAACGGGTAAAATTTGCGTTGCCGGAATCAAAATCAACTGCAGAAAGCTCATACACCGCGTCTTCCGGAGGATCAGGCAATGGTTGAAGTTGGAATGCAGGGCGGAAATCAATTTGTACTCCAGACTGCTTGCCAAGAGAACTGACGGAATAACTTAAATCTTTTTGCAGTAATTTGAACTGTGCCCAACTGTCACCCTCAATTGCTGAAAAACGGATTCCTGCCAGTTGCGAGTCATTAAATAGGCGTTCCTGACGTCCGTCTGCAAAAACAGTACGTGCGTTTTTGAATTTTATCACCAAAGTTCTGGCGGCAAGATTCTCAGTTATTTCGTAATCGGGAGCTTTGTTGGTGAGTAGACGAACGCTGATTTGCTTACCGCGGCGCAGCAACTCAACATTGTTGATTAAGACAGGGCTGGAAGGATCGGTCGTTTGCGCCGGTGCGCTGACAGCAGTCAAGATGCTGAAGGTCAGCAGAACAAACAAATTCCGGAGCAACCTCATACAGGCAAGACCAGTTTCATGGTTCGAGGTTAAAGCAGCAAGTACAGAAAATTAACTTTCTGAACTTGAAGCTTAAACCGGAGTTATATTTTATTCGTAGAATGATTTGAGTAATTTTGAACGAGTAGGATGTCGTAATTTTCGCAGTGCTTTTGCTTCAATTTGACGAATACGTTCCCGTGTTACTTCAAAATCCTGGCCAACTTCTTCCAGTGTATGATCCTTTGCAGAGTCAATACCAAAGCGGAGACGTAATACATTTTCTTCACGTTTTGTGAGAGTTTTCAAGGCATCCCTTGTTTTTTCACCCATGTTTGAAGAAACGGTGGCTTCACCTGGATCGCTTGCGTGTTCGTCCGCAATAAAGTCCTTAAGCTGTGAATCTTCATCGTCACCAATCGGTGTGTCAAGTGAGATCGGTTCCTTGGCGATTTTCAACACCTTGCGTACTTTGTAAAGCGGCATTCCCAGATCTTCCGACAACTCATCTGCAGTTGGTTCACGTCCCAGTTCCTGAACCTTTGCTCTGGAAATTCTGGAAAGCTTATTGATCGTTTCAATCATATGCACAGGTATACGTATAGTCCGTGCCTGATCCGCAATTGCGCGTGTAATCGACTGACGGATCCACCATGTTGCATAAGTTGAAAATTTGTAACCACGACGATATTCAAACTTGTCTACTGCTTTCATCAAACCAATGTTGCCTTCCTGAATCAGATCAAGAAATTGTAATCCGCGGTTTGTGTATTTTTTCGCAATACTGATCACTAAACGTAAATTCGCCTCTACAAGCTGACTCTTTGCAGACTTAACTCTGCGTTCAACATGTTTAAGATTTTTAACTTCGCTTTCGAAGTCCTCCAGAGAGAGTGTAGTCCAATCGATCATGGTCGCAATGCTTTTACGGTTCAATTCTATCTTTTCGTAATAGCGGTTCGCGATGCTTGAGCGGTGACCGGTCTTAGCCGCAATTTCTTTATTTATTTTTTCTTTCTCTTTTTTATTCGAGGCGGCCCGCAGATTTTTGAACATTTCATCGATTTCTTCTGCAGACATGTTCAAACTTTTTGTGTTGGCATCCATTTTACGGAAAGTCAGGTCGATTTTTTCCTTATGATTGAACAACTCATCACACATCAACTCAATTTGGCGGGAGTTAAAATTTATGTTGCGGATAGCATCTTTATAGATAGTTTCGTTTTTTTCCAGACGCTTCACTTCTGCGGGTTTTAACTTTCTGCCTGCCTCAAGATCACGGATCTTCCTCACTGTTGCATAGTGTTTCCACACTTCATCAAGTTGAGCAATTACCTGATTGGTTGCTTTATCTTCGTCTTCAATAACATTGTCATCTTCATCCAATCCGGAAACAACATGTCTGGCTTTTATTTTTTGATTTTTAAGATGTCTGGACAGATTTTGCAGGTACAGCAAAATCAGATTTGAATCAGAGAATATTTCTATCAATTCGAGGTTGCCGCTTTCAATTTTTTTAGCAACTTCTACTTCACCGTCACGAGTCAGCAACTGGATACTGCCCATCTCACGTAAATACATGCGTACAGGATCATCTGTGGAATTGTCAACTCCAGGATCAAGATCCAACCCCTGTGCATCAAAATCCAAGCCTGGACCGGAATCTATATTATCCTGAGCGATGTCTGTCTTTTTTTCAGAATCGATAACTTCAATATCCATTTCAGCAAAAATATCAAATATTTTTTCCAGTTGTTCTGCTGATGGAGTTTCATCTCCTAGATTTTCATTGATTTCGTCTAAAGTGACGAAACCTTTTTCGCGTCCTTCTGTGACCAACTCTTTGACAAGTTTTTCCTCTAATGGAGAAAGCGCGTTTTCTTTTTTATTTGCTGGGCTCATATAGCTTTTGGCTGAGATTAAAGAGTCAAAATGTTGTCAAAAATTTGTTTTATATTCTTTAATTTCTCTTCTTCTTTTCTTCTTTTTAAACTCGCTTGTGCTCGATCTTCATTGCTCATACTGTTTAGCAACCACTGCTGGAAGTCGTTTTCCAGATTGCGTTCTTTTATGCGTTTCAGCGATAAACCAAAGTCGTGACTCGGAATTTCTTCTGTCAGCAATAACATTACAGACTGAAATAATTCAGGATCAGAGTGTTCTAGTTTAAGTGGATCGAAAGTTTGAAAAACTGCATCAGGCAACTGCAAAAGTTTTGCATAAAGTTGGTGAAAATGCGGAGTCTGGAACTCTTGCGGATGTAGATGCTCCCTGACAAGTGGCCACAATTCTCCTTTACGCAACAAAGACTGTAACAGCCATTGTTCATCCTGTGAAACTTTAGAATCAGTTGGTAAACGGTTAAGAGTAGCAATGTTGTCTTCATTAGACAAGTTTTTGTTTGTTTTTCTTTTTAATTCCCTGGCCAGAATTTCAGCAGGAATTTTCATTCTTTCACCAATTGCCAGCAAAGATAGTTGTCGGCGTTTTGGATCATTTATTCCATTTAAAGCGGGTAGCAGTTCTTCGAGTCCCTGCATTCTGCCCTGAATACTGTCCGGATATTTTTTGATTGTCTGCTGCACCAGATAATCCAATGCAGGAACTTTTTGTTCCAGTAATTCTTCAAAACCTGCTTTTCCATGTTTCAACAAAAAAGTATCTGGATCATCCCCTTCCGGAAGAGTAACGATAAAGGATTCCAAAGCATGCGGCAGCAGAAGATTCGCATGCTTTAAGGCTGCGTTTTTTCCGGCAGTGTCCCCGTCAAAAAGTAGAATCACCGTATCCGCATAACGTCGGACTATTTTCAAATGCTCTGGAGTCAACGCTGTTCCGCAGGGTGCAACTGCATCTTCAAAACCATTTTCATGTAAACGGATTACATCCAGATATCCCTCAACAAAAATTAAGCGGCGCAGTTTACGGATCGAACTGAGACCTTCGTAAAGTCCGTAAAGCACCTGACTTTTCTGGTAGTACGAAGTTTCCGGACTGTTGAGGTACTTGGGTTTATCTTCGGACTTCATGGAACGTGCGCCAAAGCCTATGCAACGTCCGCGGGTATCTCTGATAGGGAACATCAAGCGTCCCCGGAAAGAGTCATAATGTCTTCCGGATTTTTCACTGACCTTGATTAATCCGGTACGTAACAGATCCGGAACAGTTATTTTATTTTGCTGGAGACGATTCAACGCACCCTGCCATTCGTCAGGTGAAACTCCGAGTTGAAAATGCTCCTGCATGTTTTCCGGAACCGTTCGCTGCTTTAGATATTCAATTGCGGATGTTCCTTCCGGTGTAGCTAGATTATCCCGGTAAAAAATTACCGCTTCTTTGAGGCAAAGCAGACCTCTGTCTTCATCAGGATTAGTATGTCTGGAACTTCCGGAAACAATTTCGAGAGGGATGCTGGCACGCTTCGCGAGTTCTTCAACAGCTTCACTGAAAGAAAGTCGGTCGTATTGTGTAAGAAATTTTATTGCATCACCGCTGGTGCTACAGCCAAAACAATGAAAAAAACCTCGTAGAGGATTAACATTGAATGAGGGTGTTTTTTCTGCATGAAAAGGGCAAAGACCTTTGTAGTTTGTTCCTGCACGTTTGAGCGTGATTCCATGCTCAGAAATCAAGTCTACAAGGTTTGTGGCTTCCACCACCTGACGGATAAAACCTTTACTGAACTGCATTGTCTATAAGTTTGAATGTATTGCAGAAAATATTTATTTAATAATGATGGCTTAGTAAATAGTTGTCATAATGACTTTTTACGGGACCATCAATAATGATGGCTTCGAAAAACACCCAAACTAATTATTTGTCATCTCGTACGAAGATAGAGATCTTAATAATATCAGTGCTTAACATAGAATAGCTTTCTCGCTTTGCTCTAAATGACAACTATTTGCTTTATTATGATTAGTGTTCAGTCTAAAAGTTTTGCCTGACCAGCTGCCGAAAAACTGAAAACTGAATTGAATACAGTTTTACTTTTTAGCGGTTGATCCT
>Ga0209657_1000432_pt1 | contig 27736 bp, 23 predicted proteins | sample SaaInlV_100m_DNA_FD_184650 | JGI IMG/M metagenome (GOLD analysis project Ga0209657, IMG submission 184650) | Marine microbial communities from expanding oxygen minimum zones in the Saanich Inlet - SI037_S3LV_100m_DNA (SPAdes) (version 2) | ecosystem: Environmental > Aquatic > Marine > Intertidal... | reverse complement strand
CTGGGTATGATTCCGGGGAGAGACTCACGAGAGAGTGGGCTCAATGAGGTCGACTACATCGTTCCTGGTGCTGGTGGCGTTGGGGAGATCATCAACAACTCGTGGATCTGATTCCGTTTTATGTGGATCTGATTCCGTTTCCGAAGAAATCGATGGATGCTGACATGAAGTACAAAATGAACCCGGAACCGCCGTTACCTCCTCACTACATGGAAGTCTTGATCGAGGAGGAGGAACTGAGGATCCGAGTCCAGGATCTGGCACGAGAGGTGACGGAAAACCTGGGAGAGCGCGATCCGATCATTGTCTGTGTCCTCAAGGGTGCATTCGTGTTTGTCGCTGACCTGGTCAGGAAGTTGGACTTCCCCTTCAGCATCGATTTTCTACGAGCGTCCTCTTACGGCAATTCCGTGGTCACCAGCGGTGAGGTGAAACTCGATCTCGATCTGCAGCAATCGATCTCGAATCGACATGTACTGGTGGTCGAGGATATCGTCGATACTGGACTGACGGTGCAGTACCTGAAGGCCAGCCTCGATGCTCGGGGGCCCGCTTCCATCTCGATCTGTTCGCTGCTCCACAAGCCCGCCAATAACGTGAAACTGGCCCCGGTCGATTATTGTGGATTCGAGATCCCCAACGACTTCGTGGTGGGCTATGGCCTCGACTGGCAGGGCTACTATCGCAACTTGCCCTTCATCGCACAGGTCCATCAGACCTGATCGTGAGTCGATGGATCTAGCGAATCGATGGGGTCACATCCAGGAGCAGTGAATTGGGCACCGAGTTGCCGAATCTGGGGAACTGATCAAAGGTCCAGATCACCTCCTTACTGGCTGGGTCGATCTCGATGATCAGCGGCTGTCCCGGGCCAGCATGACAATTCCCGATGACATAGTGACCATTGGGGAGCACCTCCAGGGTCGTGACCCAGGAGAGACAGATTTTTGGGAGGTCGTACTGGTCCAGTCGCCAGACGATTTGATGGTCGGCACTGACCTCGATCACGCCGTGTCCATTGCCAGTGGTGATCAGGGTATTGCCATTCTCGAGGCGCAAGGCACAGAAGCACTGATCTCCGAAGGACTCGGGGCCGTGGCCGCCGACGGGCTTTCGATCAAACATCGGAACATCGTATTCCCATACAATTTTTCCGGTGCCCTGCTGATACTCTCGGACCACTCCATCTCTCTCATGGCAGACCAGGTATCGATCCGCTGAGATCTTTCTCACCAGTCGAGTATCGGAATGAGGATGGGGTCGATCGACATTGAGCGGGGTCTTCGACACCAATCTTCCCTGGCGATCGACTTCGATGATTCTCGCCGGACCACTTTCGGCGATCATCAGATGACCATTCTTGAGCGGTTGAAAGGCATGAACCTCGACGGCACGTCCTTCATTGCCGTTGGCATGCGCCGAGTCATAACTCCAAACCACTTGTTGACTCTCGAAGTCGATCTCGACCACCTCGGATGAGCCTCGCTGGACCAGGATGTTGCCGGATGGAAGACGATGGATGTCATGTATAGGACCCCACGGCATCGACCATTCCAACTGTCCATGGCGATCGACCACTGCGAGTATTCCGTTTCCCTGGGTCAGAACTCGATGGCCCTGGGGCTGTGCTTGCGAACCGACAGACCACCCGGGTGCACCGCAGGAGGAAAGCCAGCAGCAGGGAAGTGCCATGGCGAGAAGGAAGGCGAAGGTGACAGTTCTGCGGTCCGGGATTCGATGCGACCGTGATGGGTTTGTAATCATGCGCTAAAGTAGCCAGATCTGGCTGGCGATTGAACCGGGTACCGTGCACTGAACTTCAGGAGAGCAGGTGCCATCGTTCTAGCCGCCGGTAGAGGGTGGTCTTGGGGATCCCCAGAATCCTTGCAGCTTGCGCTTTGTTGCCATCGGTTTCGGTCAATACATCCCTCACGATGCCCCCGAGCACCACCTCTTCCAGTTTTCGAAGATCGGTGCCCAGTTCCGCTCTCAAGCGGCGAGCGATGGGGTGAGGAATCGATGCTCGGTGCAGCGAAGGGGATAGGTCCTCGACCAGAATCCTCGGTTTACCCGCTGCCGAGACCCTTTCCATTTCATTTCTCAGTTCCCGGATGTTTCCTTTCCAGGGCGCTCCAATCAAGACGGTCAAGGCATCGGCGGAAAAGCTGGGAACTGGGCAGCTATTTTTCTTGCAGAAAGAACGCAAGAAGTTCTGACACAGCAGCGGGATATCCTGGCGTCGTTGCCGCAACGGTGGGATTTCCACTCGTAGGACATCGATCCTGTAGCGCAGGTCTTCGCGAAAGCGTCCCGCCTGGATCTCCTGTTCGAGATCGCGATGGGTCGCAGCCAGTAAGCGGAAATCGACCTTTCGAGTGCGAGTACTACCCACCCTACGAATCTCTCGCTCCTGCAAGACCCTCAGCAACTTCGATTGGAGTGCCGCTTCCATCTCGCCGATTTCGTCGAGCAACAGGGTGCCGCCCTCGGCGCTTTCGATCAATCCGGCCCGCTCAGAAGTGGCTCCGGTGAAGGCTCCGCGATCGTGACCGAACAGTTCACCATCGAGTAGATTGGGGGATATGGCGGCGCAGTTTTCGCAGATGAAAGGGCCTGAGTTCCTGGGGCTCAGGCGATGGATTGCCCGACCCACCAACTCCTTGCCAGTGCCGCTCTCTCCGTGAATCAGAACCGTCGAGTCGCTCGAGATGACCTTTTCGATCTGTTGTAGCAATCGAATCAGAGGTCTTGAACTCCCGAGGAACTCGGGAAACCTGCTCTGTAATCGGTGAATCTCTGCAGGGTTCAACGGCGGACCTTGGTGGGGCATTGCACTGGTAACATGATTTCTCTCCATCATTCCTCCTCGACGACAGGATTGCATGGAGTTGCGTAAAGTCAATATTATTGTGGGCCGCTTCAGGACGCTTTGGAAGGGCATTTGGCGTGTGATGTTGACAGTATTGGAATTGGGGGATAAGTTTCTTCAGTTGCGCAACGATTCCCTGGTAGCTCAATTGGCAGAGTAGGTGGCTGTTAACCACTTGGTTGTTGGTTCGAGTCCAACCCGGGGAGCCATCAGCGCCTCCGTCGGTCACGGCGGGGGCGCTGTCCTTTTATCTGCCTTCTCCCTCTGAGTCAGAGAAACTCCTATCCTGTCCCGGGTCGGGTGTGATGTCCGCCTCATCTTGTGATGCTCTCGAGGTGCGCCGAGGCCGTTGGATCGACGCATTTTCCGCAATACGATGCCCTGCGCGAGGAGGTCAAGGATGGATGCCCAGCGATCGGCCCAACTGGTCCGGGATCGTAATTTCGGTGCTCACCTGAGTCGACATCAACTGGAACCACTGGTGCGCGACTCGATCTCCACCTTGCAGGTGAACCTGGGAAAGTTATGCAACCAGGCGTGTTTGCACTGCCATGTCGAAGCGGGGCCCCTTCGAACCGAGATGATGACCCGGGAGGTGGCAGAGGCGGTGATGACTCTGCTGGAGCGAACTCCATCCATCGAGGTGGTGGATTTGACCGGCGGTGCTCCCGAGTTGAATCCTCATTTTCGCTGGCTGGTGCAAGGGGCTCGGGAACTGGGACGATCGGTGATCGACCGTTGCAATCTCACGGTGTTGTTCGAGCCAGGAATGGAAGATCTTGCCGAGTTTCTGGCGAGCCACAAGGTTCGCATGGTGGCGAGTTTGCCCTGCTACACCGAAGAGATTGTCGATGCTCAACGAGGTGGGGGAGCCTTCAGTCGAAGCATCCGGGCGATTCGTTGGTTGAATACCCTGGGGTATGGAGATGGACAGGGCGGACTGCAGTTGGATCTGGTCTACAACCCCCTCGGAGCGAGTCTGCCACCGCCACAAGAGTCCCTCGAACAGGATTACAAGAAGCACCTGAAGGAGCAGTTCGGACTGCGATTTGATCGGTTGCTCGCCATGACCAACTTGCCGGTGAAACGATTTTCTGAAAGTCTCCATCGAAGTGGCGAATTGCCCGAATACCTCGATCTGCTCGAAACCAATTTCAATCCTTCGACGGTCGCTGGTTTGATGTGTCGAGATACCATCAGCGTGGGGTGGGACGGTGCCCTGTACGACTGTGACTTCAACCAGATGCTGGAACTTGGAATGACATCAGGAAATTCCACTCCGATCTTCATCCAGGATCTGATTCATCTGGATGAACTCATCGGGCAACCGATCTTGACCGGTGGACATTGTCTCGGGTGTTGTGCGGGAAGTGGATCCAGTTGCGGGGGAACTCTCCTCGATAGAAACGCCTCTACTGGGGAGGGGATCGATGCATGATGAGGTTACGCCGTCGATTCAGGCGGTGATCTTCGCCAAGGTTCCTCGGCCGGGAGAAGTCAAGACGCGCTTGGCTCGGACCATCGGCGCGGACCAGGCAGCTAAACTCGCGGAGGCATTTTTGCTCGATACCTACCAGTCGCTGGCCACCGTTCCCTGGACCCAGCCGGTGGTGGCGACCACTGGACCACTCGAGGGTGAGTTGTCCTCGATGGAGCAGTGGATTCAGGGTGATGGAGATCTCGGTGATCGCATCGAACGGATGGTCCATCGTGCCCTGGCCACCACCGATCAGGTCATCGTGCTGGGAGCCGATACTCCAGGCCTCCCTCTCGCATTACTGGAACAGGCGCGGGTCGCATTGCATGACGCAGACGCCGTGGTGGGCCCCGTCTGTGACGGAGGCTTCTATCTGCTGGGACTGCGACATTGTCCCGTAGGACTGCTAGAAGGGCTGCCCTGGAGCCAACCAAGTACCCGGATGGCACTATTGGAACGATTAGAGCAGTTTCAACTCGAGACTCACTCCATCGAGTCCTGGTTCGATGTCGACCATCTTGAGGATCTCGAACGCCTGATTCGAGCGATCGAGAGGGAACAGATCAGTGCTCCTGCGACCGCCGCCTTTCTGGCCCAGATGTACCGGTAACGGCGGTGGAAACAGTCGCAGGATCTTGGATGAAGGCTCAACTCCTGCGATACTATCAATCATGAGTTCACTCGATCCAGGATCGAATTCCTGAACCGGATCGTCCGTTGAATCCCCGTTTATAGTTGGTGGTGGTCGAGTTGAGGAGATGGAATTGAACTCAAGGTTGCATGAATCCGACTTTCACAGCCATCCGAGCGCACAGCACAGGTTGTGGTTCTCCCTGGGAGTGGCGATTCTGATTCTGTTTCCCAGTTGTGCCGCTCGAGATCATGACATCGCTGAACTGGAAGGAAATCGCATCCAGGGCGAGAAGATGGCCGAAGTCGATCGCTTTCGACGGGAGCAGTTAATCGATCCAGCATCTGCAGTGACCACTCAAGATGCCAGAGTGGTGCCCATCGAGGTGCCGGACATTCTTGACCTGGACTCCGCCATCCGCATCGCAACCCGCCATAGCCGATCGTTTCAATCGCAAAGAGAGTCATTTTTCCTCAGCGCATTGTCACTTGGGTTGACCAGGAGGGACTTCCTCCGTCCAGTCTTCAGTTCAACGGCGTCCTTTTCCGCCTCCGATGGAAGTGATCAGAACTATCAAGATGTGGCGGCCTTGTCCCTCGGTGGCAGCCAGATGCTGTTCCTGGGTGGAACACTCTCCTTCGCTACCAATGCGTCCTTGCTCAATTCGGATGACCCCCTGGCCGACAGCCAGACCTCCAATGTTTCGACGTCCTTATCGCTGACTCAACCGTTGCTTCGGGGTGCTGGGCACGATATTGCCTTCGAATCGTTGAACCAGGCGGAACGAAACCTGCTCTACAGAGCGAGGGACTTCGAATTGTTTCGGCAAGAATTTGTCATCCAGGTCACAGAGAAGTATTTCGGACTCATCAGCCAGCAGAAAAAGCTCGCCAACACTCGTGAGAATATCGAGGGACAGTTGTTTGCCTGGGAGCAAGCGAAAGCACTGTTTCGTCTCGGTCGCGGAAATAGCCTGGATGTGTTCCGTGCAGAGCAAGCACTGCTGGAAGCGCAGTCCAGTGGCCTCGATGCTGAACAGGCTTTCAGCCTCTCCATCGACCGGTTCAAGATCGATCTTGGTTTACCCACCAATGTGGAGTTTATTATTCAGGACGACTTCCCTCAGGTCACTCCTTTCCAGATGGACCTGGAAGGAGCGGTCGAGGCTGCACTCCACAACAGGCTCGACATCCGATCCACAAGAGATCAACTGGAAGATGCGGAGCGTGGACTCAACATCGCGACCAACTCACTATTGCCATCACTGGGGCTCTCTCTCGGATACTCTGCTGCAGCGGATCCAAAGTACCGCTTTTCAGATCTGACCATCGATGATTCGGATGATTATTCCGTGGGGCTTGTCATGGAGATTCCGCTCGATCGTCAGAGTCAGAGAAACAATTTTAGATCCGCAGAAATCTCGCTCGATCAGGCGCGGCGTGAACTGGACCGTCAGCGAGATGAAGTCATCCTCGAAGTGCGAGATTCCCTGAGAACGTTACAGCAGAGAAAAGCACAGATCGAACTGGGGCTGAAGAAGATCCAATCAGTGACCTTCAGTGTCGAGAAGGCGGAGATCGATCAATTGCGAGGAACAGGAACCAATAGAGATGTGGTCGAGGCTACCAATTCTCTGACCGATGCGAAAAATGGACAACTGGATCGAATCGTAGCCCATGAGATCCAACTGTTGAAACTTCAACAGCAGTTAGGGCTGCTCTTCGTGAATGAGGATGGATTGGTGGCAAGATGACGAACCGAACCAAGATGGCATTCGGAGCCGGAGGGCTGCTGCTGCTGATGATCCTGATCTGGACCTTCGGTGGTGGCGATGGAACCGATACCCCCAGTGGCGGAAGTACCCCGGTTCGTCGTGGCACTCTCAAAGTCACCCTGACCGAGCGTGGCACCCTCAAGACACGAAATGCAGTCCATATTCGCTCCGCGGTCAAGGGTCGTACGGCGATCGAATGGCTGATCGAAGAGGGGACAAGGGTCGAGACAGGGGACGTTGTTGTCGAACTCGAGAAAGAGGAGACGCAGCGCCGGATCGATGATCTTGAGGACAACCTGATCGGATTCGAGATCGAGTTGAACTCGTCTCGTACAGAAGTTGCGATTCAGACCGAGCAGAACAAGACGGACTCGGAAAAAGCACAGTTGGCACTGGAGGTGGCCCAGGTCGAACGTGAGAAGTTGATGGCAGGGGACATCCCGAAAGAGGAACGACGCCTGGACCTATCGATAGAGAAGGCCGAGTCGGAGCTCAGTCGCGCGGAGGGGCTGTGGGAAGACATGCCCCAGATGCTGGAGAAGGGGTTCGTCACCCAGGACGAGTTCGAACAGGAACGCATCAATCTGAAAGAAAAACGCGAAGGCCTGGTGACCGCCAAGCAAGAACGGGAACTGTACAAGGTGTTCGAGAAGCCACTCAGCTTGAAACAGAAACATGCTGCAGTTACTGAGGCTCAAAGGGGTGTCGAGCGAGTCGCCAAGCAGGCAGAAACGAAGATGGGAAGCCTACTGGTGAAAGTCAGCCAGGATGAGCGTCGCTTACAGGAGAGCCAGGAAGAGCTGGAGCGTGAACTGTACGATATCGAGCGTATGACCATCGTTGCTCCCAGCGGAGGCGTCGTCTTCTACGGCAATCCCGATCGCTCCTGGGAAGCAGAAGACATCAAGGTGGGAGAGAATGTCTATTTCAACCGAGTCATCTTGACCTTACCCGACCCTGCGGAAATGGCCGTGTCGATCAACGTTCACGAGGCCGATATCGACAAGATTGCCGAGGGGATGAGTGCCGTGACTCGTTCTGATGTGCAGAAAGATCGTGTTTTTCACGGTGAGGTCATCAAGATCGATTCCGTTGCCAATGCAGGGAATCGGCGCTGGGGAGATCAGATTCGACGCTTCAAGGTCGAGGTCAGCTTGCAGGGCAACGATCTTGAGTTGAAGCCAGGTACCTCGGCCGAGGTAGAGATTCATACTGCAGATCTGGAAGACATCCTGTACGTACCCCTTCAAGCGGTCCATGCAGCGGCGGGGAAATACTACTGCTTCCTCGATGGTGCCAGCGGCAGTGCGAGGACCGAAGTGACCGTGGGTAGATCCAACGACAGCTTTCTGGAGATCATCGATGGACTCGAAGAAGGCCAGCATGTCTTGCTTTACAAGCCAGATTCAGTAACAAACTCCGTTGTTGAAGAGAGTCCCTCGCCCCAGAGTTCTGGTGAGCGGGGTTCCAGGCCGAGGGGTGAATCGGGCAACGGTAACCGAGGTTCCCGAGGACGAGGGCCAACCTCTCCGTGAAAGCTCCCATCATCTCCTTGCAGGGAGTTCACAAGTATTACGGTGATTGCGAACCGAGACTCCACGTGCTCAAAGGTATCGATCTGGATGTCGCAGAGGGGGAGTATGTTTCGATCACGGGTACCTCCGGATCGGGAAAATCAACCCTGCTCAATTTGCTCGGGTGCCTCGATAACACCAGCAATGGTGCATATCTGCTCAATGGAAGAGATGTGTCTTCATACTCCGATGACGAGTTATCAAAAATCCGAAACGAGGACATCGGTTTCATTTTTCAGAGTTTCAACCTGATTCCGCAGTTGACGGTTTTCGAGAATGTGCAGGTACCGCTGCTCTATGGAGCCCGCTCGATTGCCGCCACAACCGATCTATGTCATGAGGTGATTGATTCAGTGGGTCTGAGTGACCGCAGCGAACATCGACCCACGCAACTGTCGGGTGGAGAATGTCAGCGAGTTGCCATCGCACGTGCTCTCATCAATGATCCGGTGCTGTTGCTGGCCGATGAACCGACAGGAAACCTTGATTCAACCACCGGTGAGGAAGTTCTGGCGCTGATCGATGATCTGCATCAACAGGGACGGTCGGTGGTGATGATCACGCATGATCCAGAAGTTGCAAATCGATCGCAGCGCAGGGTCGATTTGCGAGACGGAATCATCGTCGAGGAGGGAGCCGCATGATTTCGCAGAAGCATCTGGAACTGGTCCGCATGGGGTTGCGTAGCCTGGTCGGCTATCCGATGCGCACCGTGTTGACGATGCTCGGAGTTGTCTTCGGGGTGGGATCGGTGATCGCCATGCTGGCTCTGGGTGCTGGAGCCGAACGAGAACTGCTCAAGGAGATCGGTCGACTCGGAATTCAGAACATCATCATCAACTCGATCAAGCCGGAAGTACAGGACACTTCTAACCAGCGAAGCAACTGGATCAGCAGTTATGGGATTACCTTCAAGGACCACCGCCAGATCGTCGACACGATTCCAGGCATCGAAAAAGCATTGCCTGTTCACGTCAGCAAGAAAACGGTCTGGCAGGGTAGCAAGCGGGTGGAGGGGACACTCTACGCGGTCACCCCTGAGCATCTGGATATGTTCCAGCTCAATACATCGGTCGGAAGGAATCTGACCCATCTCGATGATGAGAAGTTGTCACGGGTTTGTGTGGTTCGGTCCGGGATGCTCAAGGAACTGGGGATATACCAGGATCCGATCGGCTTTGGGCTCAATATCGATAAGGAGACCTTCTACATCGTCGGAGTGCTCAAGGATGACTCGTTTCTCGGCTATGCCAGAAAGGCACTGTCGGTCGATGCCAAGAGCTCCGAGATCTATGTCCCTTACAGCAGTGCACTGAGACGACACGGTACACGGTCGATCACTCGCCGTAGCGGCTCCTCCGAGGCGACGGATGTTGAATTGAACCAGGTGGTCATCTCCGTGACAGACCTCGACCAGGTTCTGGTGACGGCAAGAATGCTCGGCAGTCTGCTCGAACGAAACCACCCCGAGAAGGACTACGAACTGGTGGTTCCGCTGGAGGTGCTATCACAGCGTCAGAAGACGCAGCAGGTCTTCAATATAGCTCTTGTTGCGATCGCCTCGATATCGCTGCTGGTCGGCGGAATTGGCATCGCCAACATCATGCTGGCCACGGTCACCGAGAGGACCAAGGAAATCGGTGTTCGCCGCGCCCTGGGTGCGCGAAGGCGCCACATCATCGCACAGTTCCTTACCGAGACGACCACGATATCGACGATCGGTGGTGGCGTCGGAGTTCTGGTAGGAATCGGGCTGGTCCAGGTGCTGACATTTTTCACCGGATGGAGTGCTGCCATCACCCTCTCGAGCGTCGCCCTTTCCCTCTCCATCTCGATGGCAGTGGGCATCGTCTCGGGGATCTATCCGGCCAGACGTGCTGCGGGTCTTGATCCCATCTCGGCGTTGCGCCACGAGTGACGCAACCAGGAGTGACGCACCATTGCGGATCGAGTACCGGATGAGTCAGGGGACTGATTCAAGGAGTGAGCGCAGCTCCCAGTGCAGTGACCGCAAGTGCTGTGGCAAGGATCGGATCGTCCTCCTTCATCAAGGTGCCAAGAGGATTGACGAAACTTCCATCCACTCTTTGTCGATCTGCCAGCAACTTCGTCATCGGCTGCAGCAATCGAGTTCCATCTCCGGAAGCGATGGCGACCTCTCCACGGATGGCGAGGTGATAGAAGAAGAGCACCTGTCCCCATCGATCCGGGTGGTCTTTGGGGATGCCGCCGGGGTGATCCAGGTCGGGGTGAGAATTGAGCCAGTCGATCGCGATGAGCACCCTGGGGTCATCCGGTTTCACTCCCGCCGCCAGCAGCGCCAGTAGCCCTTCGCTGGTGGCGGTGGCATAGGGCAAGTAGATGGTCCCCTCGCCCTCGGGCGCAGGGATGCTTTCGCCCTTGTTGGCTGCTTCCACCACGGAAGAGAAATAGAAGCCACCATCTCTTTGCATCCTCTTGAGGAACAATTGAGCCCTGGATGCGATTGCAGAATCGATGGCGTCCGCATCCCGCAGAGCTTCCAGAACATGGCGAGTATAGGAAATATCCACATGGCCAGGCGATCCACCCAGTGGCAGTGAGCCGCCGAATCCCCAGGCTCCGTGAACCGGATGTTCGCGACCAAATCCACGTTCCTGTGAAAACTGTTGAGACTGCAGGTATCGACAGATCCGATCGATCAACGGACGGTCTGCCGATTCGCCTGCGGCGACCAGGCAACGCAAGGCGAAGGCACTGGAATAGTTGGGATATTCAGCCACATCTGGATCGTTCAGTCCGACGATCCCATCGTCATTGACGCTGCTCCGGATGAATGCGATGGCGCGTGCCACATCGCCTGGATGTTGCTGGGCAAAATCGGGAGCCATCTCGAGCAGGGTGAAGAGCACAAAGGGCGTCAATGCCTGTCCCGAGCGGAGCAGGCCATGGGTCTCGGAATGCCAGCCACCATCCTCTGCTTGCTGCGCCCAGAGATAGTTGCATGCACGCTCGAGTAGTTGCTGGGGGGAAGTCACTTCGGGTGTGGGATCCGAAGTTGAACATCCCCCCAGAGAAATCACCAGCATGAGACTCAAGCAGTTACTGAAGACGCTCCAACCCATCGGTTACAGCTTTTCAGGAGGGCTCTGAGCATCGCGATTATTGAGGATGCGCAGCAACTCCTCGTCGCGGTCGGCGGTCAGGCACTGGACCACCGCTGCGGTACAGAAGACCGGGCTGGTGATGCAGTGGTGTCCGGTCCAACTGCCGTCGGAGATCTGGATCTTGGCCATCCGTGTGTGCATCTTCTGCTTCCACTTTGGCCACGCGTCACCCCCCTGGAGTACCAGGGACTCGCTGGTGAGCATGTAGCTGAGGAACTCCTCACCGCCATTATTGCCAAAGCCACTCAACATCTGTTCATTGTCGAGCAACTTGAGCTGAGCCCTGTTCTGGGCAAAGGCCCTGGTAAGGGTGGTGGCCTTCGATGCATCGATTCCGACCAATCTCAGGTTTTCTACGGTGCACTCGGCATCGGCTTCCAGTAACCCCTCTTTCTTCGCATTCTCGATGATCTGAAAAGCCGCTCCTGCTTCGCTGGCAGCAGCGCGTTGAGATCCGGCGAAGGCGTACAGTTCGATTCCTGCCGAGTCCTCTGCCGAGGCTCTGCCGGTTTCTGTGTTGAAGTTATCCTTCTGGTGCTCTCTGGCGCGGTCGAGCGCATCCATATCGACATTCTTGCCAGCAGCAACCGCCCATTCGAGTGCGGAACAACCCACCGATGACTGAAGCACTCCGGCCCAGGAACCACCTCCCCAGCTGCCGTCCTCTTTCTGGGACTTTTGCAACTTGACGAGGCACTTGTCGAGCGCCGCATCGACCTGTGGATGCAGGGGATCAGAGTCCGGGAGTTTGGGGAGGATGCGCGACAGGAATTGCAGCGTCATCGATGTGTCGATGAACTGACCCAGCTTCGATTGCGGCTGGGTACCCTGAAGTGTCGTGATGGTGGGCCCGTTGGCGTCCGATTCGTTGACGACGCGCACCAGATGCTCGCTGGCCCTGCGCAGGTGATTCTTGTACTTCCCCGATGTGGGATTACCACCGACTCGAAGCAGTGCCATCGCGGTGAAGGCTGTCGTTGCAGGATCGGTCTGGACCTTGTGGGGATCCCGGATCTGCTGGGATGAATGGGATCCAGCACCCCAACCACCACTTTCGTGCTGCGCGTTCGCCAGCCAGTCGAGCGCCTCGTCGATGAAGGGGGCCAACTCCTCCGTTGGCGCAACGATGCGCACCACGGCCACGGTGGTGGGATCTACGGTGGTGGGATCTACCGTGGTGGGATCTACCGTGGTGGGATCTACCGTGGTCACATCCGTGCCGGTGGTCCCATCGGTGGAGTCTGCGATCGGGGGGGTGCTGTTCCTGGCCGAATCGAGCAGCACCGTGACGCACCCCATCAGGAGAGCGAGCATCAGTGCCGTCAGTGAGGCGGGGAGCAATTTCATGGCATTTCCTTCCTTGTAGTCGGGCCGCTATCAGGGTTTCGCTGGTACAGCAGCAAGGTAGGGGCCAGAGCAGAGTACTCGGAAGATAATTTTCCCCAATCCCCGCAAGTGCAGTCGAGGCAGAGAGTTTGGCTCTCTGTTCCAGATAATGTTGCGGCTGTTGGGATGCAAGGAGAGTCGAGTTCAACCCGGATGGGCTGGAGACACCTCAGATGAGGCAGCCGCCAGTGGCCAGCCAGATCGGAGGAGCCTGGCCTCGTTTTCGATGCCGTGGCGACATGGTAGTCTGCTCGACCGTAGAGTTCGATTTCCAGCCTCGCACCACAACACGGATAAGGAATATAAAGATGTCACAACCCTTGCCAGGTGTAAATGATGTCTCCAGAGTGCTCCGATTGATCTGTTTACTACTTCTGATTTCACCGCAACTTTCGGGTCAGGCGGGACTCGACCCCCGGTCGATGGCGATGGGAGGCACCGGAGTCGCGGTCGCCAACCCTGCTACGGCTGCCTTTTTCAATCCGGCAGTGCTCTCGATAGAGGAACAGCGACGTTATTCAGTGGAGTATCCCATCATCGGCTTCCGTCACTCTGATCCTGACGATCTGTCCAGCAAACTCAATTCCTATCAATCACAAGACCTCTTCGGCACCCTTGGACATAACATCGACAAGTTCAATTCCAACGACCCGTCGGTCAGCAGCAGCGATATCATTACCCAACTAGCCGACCTGAATTCCGCGCTCGCTGATCTTGGCGGCAGTGCCATCGGTTTTGAACTGATGGGAGCGGGGAGCTTTGGATATTCGGGGCAGGAATCTACATCCCAGTTTCGCTGGCAAGCCTACGCGATCTTCGCAGGAGGCCGCGCGGGGGGAAGGATATCCTATAGAGATGAAGAGTACCTCTCCAGCTTTCTCGATGCATGGGGCCAGGTCGATTTCGACAACCCGGCCAATAACACCCCGGCTCAGTTGGATGCGTTGGCGAGTTACATCACCTACACCCCCGATGGTGTAGGTGGGGTGGACGATGTCGATTTTATTTATCCCGATTCGCTCCAGTCCTCCCTGGAATTAGTCAGAGCAGACAAGCAAGAGGTGGGAGTGGCGATCTCCACGCGAATCGGCGATCTTGCCGTGGGGATAACTCCCAAATTTACAAAGATTGAACTGCTGGATTACAGCGCATCCAGCGAAACAGGCAGTGAGAGTGACTACATTCCAGAAGATTTCACCTCCTATTACGAGGACTTTAATTTTGATATTGGCATCGCGCATCGGTTGGAGAACGGCTGGACTCTTGGCCTGGCCGCACGCAATCTCATCGCGCACGAATACGCTGGTCATCGCCTGATGAGCGGAGTCATGACTCCCACTGGAAATTCACTGGATCTGACACCGACAGTTCATCTCGGAGCGGCACGCCAGGAAGAGTGGTGGACGGTGGCGGTCGATCTGGATCTGATCGCCCAGGAGGGAGTCCTTCCGCAACTACCCGGTGAGCAGTACCTCTCCACTGGAGTCGAGTTAGATCTGGCAGGATGGGGGCAACTGCGTGGTGGTTATCGATTGAACCTGGATGATAGCATCCGTAATGTCGCGTCGGCAGGAATCGGAGTGTCACCCTTTGGAATTCATCTGGATGTTGGCGTGGCGGGGAATCAGAACGAACTGGGACTGGCCGTTCAACTCGGATTTCGGTTCTGAACTCTAGCGCCTATCCTGGTCGATAGTGGTGGGGTTCTCTTTTTCATCCATCGACTTTTCTATACATTGCATCAACTGGATCAGTGTGGGCATGGCAATGGAATAGTAAATTTTCCGACCTTCTCGCTGGCTGATGAGAAGTCCGGTGCGCTGCATCAATCTCAGGTGTTCCGATGCCATGTGATTTTGAACCGAGCAATGACGCGCGAGTTCTCCGACACTGTACTGCTCTCTGATCAATAATTGGACCATCCTGAGACGTACAGGATGCGAGAGGGTTCTCAGGCAATCACTGACGATCTTCAACTGCTCCACAGTCAGTAGTGACTTGATCTGTGCTTCGTTCATTCGGTAATGATATCCATAATTGTAGAGTCTCGAATCCTGGATCTTGGAGTGAGGTTACTTGAGTCAGGTGGGTGACAATTTTTCGAGTCAGCTTCGACAGGGAGGCCTACCTTATAGGCAAATGGGTGGGCTGCTGAATAACAGGGGGTGCCATCTCAGGCCCCTATCGGGCAGCGGGAGTCGATTTGTCGATCCACCAGCTGACCAGAAGGGCCAGTAGCAAACTGGCGATCACATCGCTGGGATGGTGCCCCCTCGCTTGCACTCTTCCACTGGCACAGCCCACTGCCAGTAGCATCATCCATGGAGCGGCACCGGGCCATCTCCTCGAGATTGCGATGGCTGCACCCCAGGCGACGGCAGCATGTCCACTGGGGAAACAGAGATCGCTGCCATTCCACCACTCCTCACCCCACGGCACCCGCTTCCATGAGCCTTCAATCCCCATCACGGGATCCGGGCGGCGAACCAGGATCTTCAGCAGTTCTGCGATGATTCCTGTGACCATTGCGGTGAGCAGGATGAAGAGTGCTACCGACAACCGTGACTTTCTTAACTTCGGCGGTGCGGATGAAATCAGTATGAGTCCAACAATGAACCAGGTGGGTAAGTAGCCGAGACTTCGAAGGAGATGATGGAAGTCGCCAAAAGAAGTGCCCTCCGGAGGCATTCGAGTGGAGATGGTATTGTCGAGAAAAATCGATGCGATCAGTAATCCTATTGATACGAGAAATGCCCACAGCGGAATGTCATGGACCGGCACTGTTCTCTTTGACCCGGAAGAATCCGTGAGATTCGATTTCAATCTAGTGCTCATTTTCCGTCTGCTGGGAAGAAATACGGGCATGGAATATTCTTCGGGTTCGTTCCCTCTGCAATGCTGTTCCCAATTCGATCAGGTGGGAAGGACTCAACGCCTCTCGCCAGCGTTGCTCATCGGCTCCGACCAGGATCAAGTCCTGGTCACTGAACGCCTCCACTGTGAATCGCGTAGCCGCTAGATCGTCATAGGCGGATCTGCGCGAACCGAGTTGTACTGAAGCGCAGTGTACCATCGGTTGGTTTGGCAACGAAAATGCCATCAGTGCAGTGCGGTCGTAGTAATCACAGATGATCGGGGCCACTGCTCCATCTTCTCCGAGTGCCTCCAGCGCCAATCTACGGACCTCCGAGGCGAACTCACGATGACCCTGGACCCGGTAGAGCGGGATCTTTGCGCGACTCCCGATGGCGCTCAACGCTTTCGAGATCGGCGGGCCCGACCAGGGAAGTGTGAGTAGCAACAGGAGGGTGAGAGAGGATCGAAGTAGAATGCCACCTCGTAGCCAGACCATGGCACGTTTTTGGTACTGACCATCGATCCAGATGGCCGCGAAGGGTAACAGAGGAGCGGCGGCTCCTGCGGTCCAGTTTCCTTCCGTCTCTCCCTTGAAGGACACCAACAGGTAAAAGAGCAGCAGCGGGAGGGCGCTACAGAGGGCCACTCTCAGTTCTGGCAAGGGTCGGTCCAGTTGCCCTCGTTTCCATGCGACGATTCCAAATCCCATCGTGATCGCCAGTAAGGGACCTGGGAGCGCCAGTACTTGCAGGAGATAATTCACCGGCCAGTCGACCTGAAATTCGGTCCAGGAAACAGCTCCACTGTCTCCCCCTGGAACTGCAATGTGACCGAGCAGATGCTGAATCGTAGGCCAGCCATGCTGAGCATTCCAGATCAGTACCGGAGCGATTCCAGACAGAAACAACGAAGATCCGAGCCATCCACCATGTCTCGCCCGGGGCGCAGCAAGAATCACCTTCCGCCAGGGCCACAGGCCAATCAGTAGCCCCGCCACTGCGAGAAGCGCGGTGTATTTGGCAAGAAAACTGAATCCAAGAGCGGCACCCATCAGTGTCAATGACCCGAAGATCGATTGGCTCTCGCGAGCGAGTGAAACAACTCTCACAGCGCAGACGGTCGCCAGGCTCCAGCCCAGAACCATCGGCATGTCTACTGTCATCAGTGATCCACCGATCTGGTATCCGAGGACGCATTGGAAACCGATGGAGGTGAGCCACACCACTCTTGTGGAACCCCCGGAAAACTGTGATCCGAGGATTCCGATCACCACGGCGGTCAGCGCATGCGAAAGGTAAGCTCCAAGCCGGACTCCGAATTCAACGTCACCGAGAAAGCTGGTGAAAAAAGCGATGATCAGAGTCACTCCAGGACCCTTGGTGTAGTAGGAGAGTTGAAGATCGCGCGACCAATCCCAGTACTGAGCTTCGTCTCCACTCAACTCGGTGGGAAAGATGAAACCTTGAAACAGGATTCTTGCCATCAGTACCAGGATGGCCGGTATCAGTATCGCTGCGGCATGGGGGTGCCGGAGGTACTTCATCACCTCACCTCGGTCTCATCTGCTGCAGGGTGCCCGCCAGCCCACATCTGCGGATCACCGAAGAAACTGCGAAGGAATACCAGAAGGTCTGCAGGAAGTGGTTCTGTGAGGTGGAGTGGTGACTCCATCACCGGGGCTGGAATCGTCAGTTTCCAGGAATGAAGGAACAGGCGAGGTAGCCCGAACTGATCTCGGAGCCAGCGATTGATGCCACCCTTCCCGTAGGTGGTGTCGCCAACGATCTGGTGTCCCATGTGAGCGAGATGGCGACGAATCTGGTGTCTCCGACCGCTGAAGATCTGAGCTTTCAACAGCGAGAAGCCACCATGGGATTGTATTTTTTGAAATCGAGTATGCGACGCGCGAAGTACCCGATCAGGACCACACTTGAGAGGGATATCACATTCGAACTCGGAGTCCGTTTCTCCACGAGCCAGAAGTAGGTATTTCTTGGAAGCTACGGGAGACTGGAGTGATGTTTGGAGATCCCGGGCACTGTTGGGATCGAGCGCCAGGCTGACCAGACCGGAGCACGCACGATCGAGTCGGTGAACCGGGTAAACCCTTCGATCGAGTCGGTCCCGTAACCACGTCAGGATGGTTCTTCCCCTCCGTCGATCTTCATCCGATGGATGGACAAACATTCCGGATGGCTTGGTCACCACTGCGATTCTCTGGTCGAGATGTCGAATTTGAGGTTCCATCAGGGCCATCCCAATAACTGGATGGAAGGTGCCTCGAAGGTCGGATCTTGTGTGGTGACGATCTGGTCGATCGATGTGATCAGTGGGGCCAGCTCGATTCCTTGATAGGTCTCGGATCGATTCTCCTGATCGGTCAAGAGCAGGCGATTCCGGCCTCGTTGCCAGATGGTGCTGGCAGAGTCGGGATCCTGAAGGCGAATCTTGAGCAGGGCAGCTGCGGCCTGTATCAGCCCCTGGAGAAAAGTGCGATCGGGATCCTCCTCAGTCAGCGGTAGCCAGCGATGCTCCCACGCTTCATGAGCTTCCCAGTAGCAACCATGATTGAACAGGTCGACTCCATGAAGGTAACAAGCATCGACCTTCCAGTCGCTGGGAGGTGGCTGGTGGTCGATCTGGAAGGAGGGGTCTCGCCGGGTGATCCCCGGGTGATAGGGGATCCCTGGAATTGGAGCCTCGGGATTGTAGCGAGGCTGATTCAAGGGTGCCTTTCATCGAAGATCACCGAAGAAGTGAGGTGCTGAATGGCGTTTCGACGGAGTGATATCGAGATCATCTACGGAAGTTCAGGTCGTGACAAGCCGATTTACCCGGTTAGCATCCGGATGAAACGGAGGTTGTGAGATGTGTAGGATGCAGAGCATTGATCCGCGAGTGAAGAATCGCCCCTTTTCATGACTGACGGTCTTGTCGGTGCTGGCGTTGGTGGCAGGCTTCTTGCCATCCGCACACGCGGATGACCCGGTACAAACCGATCGCAAGGGAACCAAGTCGCTGGAATCTCCTGTAGAAGAAACGATGTGGCAGTTTGCCATCATGGGTGATCGCACCGGGGGGCCAGCGGAAGGGATCGAGATCCTCGCCCAAGCTGTCGAGGAGGTGAATCTGGTCGATCCGGATCTGACCATGACGGTGGGCGATTTGATCCAAGGTTATAACGGTAGGACCCAGTGGCTGATCCAGGCGGACCAGTTTCACAGGACGATGAATCAACTCACCTCCTCCTGGTATCCAGTGGCGGGGAATCATGACATCTACTGGAGAGGTTCTGAGCCTCCCGATGGAGAGCATGAATCGGACTACGAACAACACTTCGGTCCATTGTGGTACTGGTTTGAACACAAGGGTTGTGGATTCATCATTCTGTACACCGATGAAGGGAATCCGGTCACTGGCAAGAAGAATTTCGGAGATCCGGCCTGCCAGGAATTCTCCACCGAACAATTGAACTGGCTCGATGGTGTACTCGAGAAAACCAGTGCCCTGCAGAGTGTATTCGTCTTCGTCCATCATCCTCGATGGATTGCGACCAACTACAAGGGTGGCCACTGGGATGTCGTTCATCAGAAGCTGGTGAAATCTGGAAATGTCTCGTCGGTGTTCGGAGGGCATATCCACCGCTTGCATTACGGCGGAAACCGAGATGGGATCGAATACCACGCCCTGGCAACCACCGGCGGGCATCGGTCCAGGGACTTTCAAGGCGCAGGGTGGATTCATCACTGGAACCTGGTGACGGTCCGGCCATCGGGGGTCGAAATGGCGGTGGTACCCGTGGGTTCTCTTCTCGATCCGCGGCAGTTCACTCCTGAGCGTCGTGCTCTGACCGATAGACTCCTCAAAGATGATCTGGTGCGATTCACCTCCCGCGCGCCAATTCCTTCGCAACCGGTCGAGGGAGTCGAGGTGATGCTGGAACTGAAGAATCCGGTCGATCGATTACTGAGAGTACATCTGAGTAGTCTCGATGGCCGAATTTCCTTTCCCTCCCCAGAGGTGATCCTGGCTCCCGGCACACGAAAGTCGCAGAAGGTCAGCGTCCAGTTCGACAGCCTGGTTCTGAGCGGAGCGGTGCCCGCGCCCGTTCTAGATGTTTCTCTTCAATTCGACGACAAATCTTCGCGCCCGGTGGATGTCCCCGCCAGAAGGATATCGATCCCCTTTGACCATGATCACTGGGTGGCACGGCGAGCAGCGGGCGGCCATCTGGTCCTGGGTGGTGGAGAGTTTGTGAAAGTGGACTCTTCCAGGGTGCCACTGGCTCAGGGAGCCTTCACCGTGGAGGGGTGGGTTCAATCCTCAGACTTCAGCGGGCGAAGGCCCTTCATCGCCAAGACGGAGCAATCGGAATACGGCCTCTTTCTCACAGAGGGTGTCGCTAGTTTCTGGCTGCACCTCGATGGCAAGTACCATGTGATCGAAAGTAAGGGTGCGAAGCTTCAACCCGATCGATGGCATCATGTGGCGGGACAGTTCGATGGCTCCGAGATCGGTATCTATCTCGATGGCATCCTGGTGGGGAAGAAAGCCGCTGCGGGACAACGAACTCTCAATAAACTCCCGCTGATCGTCGGTGGAGACCCCGATCAAAATGGCCGCGGGGTCGATACGCTGATCGGCAAAATCGATGGTGTGAGAATCTCATCTACGGCCCGGTACGGGGTCGATCCCTTCATAGCAGAGGTGGATCCTGAGGTCGATGAGGAGACCCTCTATCAGCTGAGCTTCGATTGCGCGCTGGCGGGAATGGTGCAGGTCGAGAGGGGATCGGGACAGATGCCAACCGTCGGCCAACTGGTGGGGGCAGGGCGTTGCGAGGAAGGCGCTGCGGTTCCTTCGAGGACTCTAGAGCAATAGGAAGCGACCGGACGGGTCATTTCCCTCGAACGGTTCATCTCCGGCCGGGAGCTTCGATCCTTCGATCGACTCCGGGGGCGATCTGCGAGATCGTCTCGCCAGCGGAAGTGTGAACGATGATTTCCGGAGCACTGTCATCCGATCCGAGACCGAAGGTGATCCACCTTTCCGATTGAGAGAGATAGGATCGAGTTCGTCCGATGACTCGCCGTTGGGAGCGGTTCTTCTGTCGGCACTCGATCCAGCTTCCTGCGGGTAGATCTCCGGGATCGATACGGATCCAGTGATGGCCGCTGCTCTGGTCATTGCGAAGCAGGCGTGCGGGACCTCCTGTCTGAGTCATCAAGAGATCCACATCGCCGTCGCCATCGATATCCGCGAAGGCCAGACCTCTTCCCACCGAAGGGGTCCCTAGATCCTTGGTCTGTTGCCGAGGGATTTCCTCGAAGCAGCCGCTGCCTACATCCCCACGATTCCAGAATAACTGCGCACCCTGTCGGTATTCCTGACCCGGCTGCACCGTCGAGATCTCTTCCTCGAGATGGCCATTGGCCTGAATCAGGTCCTGTCGCCCATCGAGATCGACATCGAGGAACAGAATGCCGAAGGAGAGCGCCTTTCTCGATGGTGGACCGATGCCCTCGTTGATCGATTCATCCATGAAGATGTTCGACTGGTCCCAGTATCGGTAGAGCCCGGTCATCTCTGCGGAAAAGTTCGCAATGACGATTCCAATGCTGCCATCATTTCGATAGTCGGTGACATCGAGTCCCATCGCTCCCGTGGTCGAACCGTTGCCGTCATAAGCGAGTCCCATCTGCTCACCGACCTCCTCGAAGGTGCCATTTCCGAGATTCTTGAACATGAAGTTGCGGGTCGTGTCGTTGGCCACCATCACATCGACATTTCCATCCTGATCCACATCCACCGGTAACAGTGCCAGAGATTTGGCCACAGCCATCCCTGAGTCTTCGACGGTGAGGCCAGCGTCTCCGGAGACGTCAGTAAAGTTCCCATCGCCGTCATTGATCAGCAAACGGCAGTGAGTACCGGCGAAGTTGGTGGGTGGTCCATACGCTCTTCCCACACCGGTCAGGCGGTAGTCGACTTCGATGTCTTTCTTTCGAGACCATTGCACGTATTCGCAGATGAACAGGTCAAGGTCGTCGTCGTTGTCCGCATCGAAAAACCCTGCGCTGGATGACCAGGAATCCTCGGCTCCCTCGATGGCTGAACCGACGCCGCTTCTCCGGAATGTAGAGCCATCATTGATGAGTAGCCTGTTGCTTCCAACTGCGGCGATGAACAGATCGAGATCGCGGTCTCCATCGATGTCTCCGACAGCGATTCCGGTGGCGTAGCAGTCGGTGTCCAGCTGCCACTGCTCGGTAGCCTCTTCGAAGGAGCCGGTTCCATCGTTGAGCCACAAGCGAATCGTCGATGCCGCTGGTTCTTCTCCGGTCCACGGCCATGGGCGTCCACTGGCGAGGATCAGGTCTGCATCTCCGTCCTGGTCGATGTCGCAGAAGGCGGCTCCGCTGCCCATCGTCTCGGGCAGCAGTTTTTCACCGCGGGCACCGCTGTCGTGGATGAAATCGATCCCCGCCTCCATCGTGATGTCAGTGAAGGGAAGTGGGGGAGCCGATCCACCCGTATCTCGTATCTGGACCGGAATCTGATTCACATCCGAGATCGGTTCAATCTGGTCATCCGGGCGAGAGACCCACCAGATAAGAACCAACAATAATGCTGCGATCAGCAGAAAGAGCAGGCTCCCACGAAATGCGCGGCCGATGATCTCATCGTCCTGCTCGAGGAGTGGGTCCTGCTCGAGGGCTTCCTCCTCCTCTGGTGATTTTTCATCTGGAAGTTCGCTCACTTGTCCCCCGGTGGATCCGTGACCTGGACCCTTTGTAGATCGTAGATGACGATCGCAGCTGCGGCATGGTCGGCCGCTTCATCGGAGGCACGAATCTTCGAGATTGCCTCATCTCGTGCTGAATCATCCTTCTTGTACTTCCGGTGCAAGTTTCGATGTTGGGTGGACTTTTCCATCTCTCCCAGCAGGGCGTGAATCTGTGCCAGATTCCAGTGAGAATTGACATTCTCAGAATCTACTGATAGCGATTTCTCGAACCAATCTCTCGCCTCGATCAAACCCTCTTGGCGCATAGTTTCATTCTCTCTACGAGCCTGGGCAAACACGATGGTACCCAGTTCATTGAGAAGTCTCACGTCGCGGGAGAAATCGAAACCTCGACTACGCGCATCGGGGTAACGAGATTCCACCAGCCGGATCAGCGCCTCGTAGGCGGCTTCATAGTGGCCATTTTCACGATTTACCACGGCTCCAAACCAGTCGAGAGTCCAGGGTTGGGCCGGAGGATCGTGATTTTCCGCACTCGACAATGCACTGGCAGCATCGTCGAGACGACCGGCGCGAATCAAGGCTCGTGCCCTGTTGACGTGGCCATCTGCGCGGCCCAGTTGGGCCACCTGCTCAAAGGCGTGACTGGCAGAGACCAGTTCTCCTCGCACGGCACCGGAGCCACCTTTTCGCAACAGACCAATTCCGTAGTCATTCCACCGCATCCACAGAGGTGCAGATTCAGAGGTATGGCGACCATCACCGGAACCGATGGCAAATGAAACCTGGTCCTCGCCGAGTACCGTGATCGGTAAGTCGTTGACGGATGGACCCCCTACGATTTCCATGAACTGCTGGTCAAACTTGCGGTACAGAGCCTTGACCGTCACGGTCAGTTCGCCGCTGGCATCCTCGGGCACATGCAGCATGTAGTGCAGAGTATCGGCTGCTCCTGGTGGTATCTGATGGTTGTAGAGCGGCACGAAGATGTCCTCGACATTGCGTCGGTGAATCTTCTTTCCCTCTCGGTCGAGGACGAAGGAGTTGAGGAAATGTGACCACCGATCGACTTCACCTGACGGGGCGATCCGTCCGCTCCCTGCGATGGTCTTGCCATCCAGTTGCACATCGACCTGAATCCACACCTCGTTGGAGTCGCTGGTTCCTTGGGTGAAGTGGTGTCCCATGCGCAGTGTTCTCAGAACCGTCTCCAGCAACACCGTCTCTCCAGGTTGAAGCACCGGGATGGTCGGGCCGATCGGCGCTTCCAGTGGGGCATCGACATCTTTTCCTCGGCGGAGACCGAAGATGTCGACACGAATGGTCCCCTCGAGAAAGCGTGTTTGATCATCCAGCGACTGCTGGCTGGTGCCGACGAGGGAGTGCAGCGCCGTGTTGGCCCCGGGAAACAGGTGATCGTGAAGTTGTAACTGGCCATCACCGGAAAGGTCCTTGGCTCCGAAATCATCCCCGTTCATCCGAGGCATGTGGCAACCGTTGCAGTTGGGCTGGCTTTGATCTGGATAGTAGAAGGATGCCACTCCATGACCGCTGACTCCGCTCAGGAGCCAGGAGTCGTAATGATTCTGGCCTCTGAGCCAGCGGTACTGATTCAACTCTTCGGGAATGTGAACCTTGTGACAGGTGCCACAAAACTCCGCAGTCTGGTGAATCGGTTTCAGGTAGGTTTTCTTGTGAAACGAAGGCTTCGCCTTGATCAACTGTCGGTTGATCCAGGAGAGTGATGGGGACTCGGAGAGAGCGAAGGGATATAGATCGGGCTGGGCGATGACAAACTCCGCATTGCCCCGGTTTCCCGGAATCGACTCGATGGCATGGCAGACGGTACAGGTGATACCGGCATTCGCTGTTGGATCATCGACATCATCGTAGTTCGGATCGTCGAACGCACCGCTGAAGAAGGGGACCGGATCATGACAACCGGCGCAGAACCTGGAGGCGTGTACATCCCCATCTCGAGCGAGTAACACTTCCCTGGTCTGGCGAACGCTGGCGAGGTATGCCGGATTGTTGAAGGAACTGAAGTGGTGAGCGGAGTCGTGCCAGCGGGCATGGGTCTGAGGGTGACATTCGCGGCAGGAAGAATCTCGCATCAGCCGTTCCTTGGCGATGAACTTGCCGTCATCGGTGCGCGCCAGAGAGGGTTGGAAATAGCGGTCTCCGGAAGCGGGTGCGATTCCCTCCTGTCCCACTTGTTGGTGCCAGAAAAGCATTCCAACCACCATCACGACGCCGACCAGCGACAACTGGATTCCGGTCTTCCAGCGGATTTTTGGTCCTGCAAGTCGGTGAAGGACGAAGAGCCACCCCGCCATCACCGGGGTCGCTACATGGGAGATGTAGAGGGCGGATCTCCACATCGGAGAACGAACCTCGATGATCCCCTCGACCCGGGTGAGCAAGACTCCCGAGATCAACAAGACGAGGCTCACGCTGAAGAGAGCCATCCCGGCTCGAACAGCTCTGCGATTGGGATGCCACCAGGAGTTCCGCAGGTGCCAGATGCCGAAGACCACCAGTGGGACGATGAAGAGCAAGCCGAGGATCAAGTGGACGAGAAACATCCACTGGTAGAAAGAATCCTGCAGTAGTTGACCACTCCACGACTCTGCGACGGTGATGGATCCGAGGTAGAAGGAGTTGAGTCCGAGTATTGAGAAGAGGCCCAGCACCACCAGTAGCCAGGGGCGCAGTGCCGGAGAGATTGGCTTGCGTCGCTTGCCCCCTGGAATCGGGGGTATTCCCGGGTCAGGGGTTTCTGGACCGCTATGGTCGGGCATCGATGATTCCCTCTCCGATATGGCAGTCATCATGGAGTTTTTTCTCTACTTCGGCAAGATGAAGGAGCAAGGTTCAAAGGGGAAAAAGTGGTGGATGGTCAGGTGAGAAGGGCTTGAACTGTCCGTCAAGAATCGAGGCCTGCCTGTGCCCGCCCAATTGCATCACCTGGTACGGACTTCCCCTTCCTCACCTTCCGATCGGTGGATCTTGATTCTTCACGGGATTCTCGGTTCAGGGGCGAACTGGGCCGGGTTTGCCAGGGAGTTGGTGGATCGCCATCCCGATCGATCGGTGGTGGCGGTGGACCTGAGGCACCATGGCCGCTCGGGAAAAGGGTCTCCTCCCGACAGCGTAGATGCGTGCGTAGGGGACCTGCTCGACTGGTCCAGTTCGGTCGGGATCGAGCCAGAGACTGTGATTGGCCATTCTTTCGGTTCAAAGATCGCGCTCACCCTTCCTTCCAGGCTCGACTCGATCGAGCAGGTGATGATTCTCGATGCGGACCCTGGTCCGTTACAGCTGGAGGGGATCGCTCGTGATGAAGTCCCGGTGCTTCGATTACTTGATCTACTGAGAAAAGCTCCGGAGACCTATCGCAATCGCCAACAATTTGAAGAGATGCTGGCCAGTGGCGGGTTCGGTGCAGCGGTGGCCGGTTGGGTCGGGAAGAATCTACGAAGAAGACAGGATGGGTTACTAGAACTCTCCAGCGAGATCGATCGCATCGAGGAGATGCTCTCCGACCACCACAGGATCGATGGCTGGAAACTGATCGAGTCCCCCAGAAACCTGCAAGTCTCGATGTGCGTGGGGGGACGGTCGAAGGTGGTGTCACCACTTTCGCAGCAGCGGATGGAGGATCTGCAACGAAGTGATCCCACTCGATATTCGCTGGAGGTGATCGAAACTGCCGGCCACTGGCTTCACGTAGATGCCGCAGAGCCGCTTCTTCAGTTCATCGGAAGTCGGCTGCGGTCCTGATCTCAGCGAGAATCGGGGAACTCGCCACTGCCTTTTGTTCGAGTCTGCGAACCACCCGGACCGAACTTATCGATCTGTGCCTTCAACTCCGAAATAGAGGATTTCTCGGTCAAGAACGGTTTCTCTGGAGTGGACTCCAGATAGAGACTGGTGGAGGGGAAGGCGAATCCGACTTCCATCTCTTCGGCGAGGCGGATCACTTCCAGGAGGAACGCTTGCTTGACTTGTAATTCCTCGAGGTAGTTCGCGACTACCAGGCGAATATTGACCAGGATGTCGAGACTCGAGGCTCCGAAGTTGACCAGGTTGGCCTTGGCGGACTCGTATTCGATGTGAGGATTGGACTCGACGATTCCCAGAATCCCGGCACAGAACCCCTCGATGGTGTCCGCTGGAGTCTCGTAGCGAATGCCGATGGTGGTCTTGAATCTGCGGAAACTTCGCTGACCCATGTTGTCGATGATGCCACTGACCAGTTCCTGATTGGGGACGCTGACCAGCGAACTCTCGAAGGTACGGATCCGGGTGCAGCGAAAGCCGATCTCCTCGACAGTCCCCTCGACTCCGCCCACCTTGACCCAATCGCCCAGTTGAAAGGGTCGATCGGCAAAGACGGTGAGTGATCCGAAGAGGTTCGCAAAGGTGTCCTTGGCGGCGAAACTGACTCCGATGCCGAGGACGCTGAGTCCTGTCACCAGTGGCATGATGTCATTCCCTGTACTCTGGATCAAGAACAGCACTGCAGCGACAGTGACCAGCGCCTTGAGACTCTTGCGAATCATCGGCGCCAGCTGGTCATCGAGTTTACTCTCAGTCTTCGATGACGAATCGATCAGGCGTGCGCCGACCAGGTCTGCAAAGCGATAGGCTAGCAGCAAGCCACCGATGGTCGCCAGTGCACGTGCGATGATCGACAGGATCGAGTCACCGGGTTCTTCGAGGACCAACCAGGGGCCGGCGGCGTACACCATTCCAGCCGAAGCAAACCAGCCGATCGAGCGACCCAGCGATTGAACCACCTTGCTGGTTTGATCACTGTCGTTGAGTCTACTCATCATCGTACGAAGTAGTGATGAGGCGAGGTGGGAGACGATCTTCTGAAAGATCCAGGAGATGATCAGCAGCGAAGCGATGGCGAGCCACTGCCAGCGTTCCAGTCCGAGAATCTCAGATCGCATCGCGGCAGGCATCAGGTCTTGAAGCCAGGGACTAGATTCGGCTTGACTGACGGCCGTGGTCGCACCATCCGGGACCTGGGCCAGAATCAACACCGGCTGCAGCAGTATGAGCGAGAGAAAGAGCAAAAGTGGTAATGTCGATTTACACTTCATGTGGATCTCCTCTTTCCGACGTTTTTTTTCAACGATCTGTATCGTACTCAAGAAGAACCAGATCAGGGGAGGAACTTCTTTGAGTTTGCCAGTTTTGCGGGGAGATAAGTTTCAATCACGTAATTCAGGCCCCACATAGCCAACGACTGTTGTTCCGCTCG
>Ga0209657_1000421_pt1 | contig 28136 bp, 61 predicted proteins | sample SaaInlV_100m_DNA_FD_184650 | JGI IMG/M metagenome (GOLD analysis project Ga0209657, IMG submission 184650) | Marine microbial communities from expanding oxygen minimum zones in the Saanich Inlet - SI037_S3LV_100m_DNA (SPAdes) (version 2) | ecosystem: Environmental > Aquatic > Marine > Intertidal... | reverse complement strand
CCCCACATGAATCGCATTCGCAGTAATTGTTAAGCCAGCTAGTTTCAGATTTAATCATTTTGTTCTCGGGGTTTGGGGTTAAGCGAAAAGATTTCTTCTTTTCATACATATAATATAACATGGTCACGGGTTTTGTCAAATGTTTATGCGGTCATTAATTGACCACCTTTTATGGAAGTCTACAAAACCAACGAGGCATTGAATAACAGCGAGACCAATAGCCTACGGTTCCATGTTCACAATCGTCGTTGTTTAAGAATTGAAAGCCATTGTAGTTTCCTGTGGCATGAAGGACAGACTCAATCGATTGGCAGATGGCTTGTTTATAATCTGCTGATGCTGTCTTGTCTGTTCTGATAAGCTGAAAGTTGGCTCTTAAAACGAGTTGGTCTACTTTGATTGTCTTCTTTGGCATGGATGCTTCCTTGGGTTTTGAAAACTTTATTGTTTTCATACATATAATATAACATGGTCAGGCAGTTTGTCAAATGTTTTTGCGGTCAATAAATGTCCGATGTTTTCTATTTGAGTTCTTCAAGTATTTCAATTTGAGATTGCAAGCGATTGATTTGTTCAATAGCCTTGTTCATTTGCTGAATCACAACTTTGGTTCTAACTGTACTGGTCATTTCCTGACTACTAAGCTTGACAAGCTCCGCTAATTGGAATTGTAAATCTGATTTGGTATCGTCTATGATAGGTTGGATATTCATTTTGCCTCTCGGGGTGAAGGAAAAGATTTGTTCTTTTCATACATATAATATATCCCTGTTTGGGTACTTTTGTCAAGTTTTTTTGCGGACAAATAATGTCCTAAAGGCTAGTCGTCACTGTATATATTATTTGTAACTATGATATTGGTTTGGGGTCTTCCCTTCCATTGTGTAGTTTCAAAGTTTTTTATCTCAAAGATAAGCCTTTTGCCCATATAAGCCTCTGTGTCTGGGTGAGCGTCTCCGGCATACATAAAGGCCCTTTGACCTAACAAGTCAATTGTATAGCCGTTCTTTACCGTTTCAACGACCTTTCCATAGACCTGTCCGTTCTTCCTCCATACTTCTCTCAGTACCTTCGACCATTGTCTATCAGTCATCCAGCGTCCGTTAGTTTCACCAGTTGTTAAAGCCTTCTGGAATTGGCTATCAGTTAAGTATTGTCTAGTATTATTGTTTTTCATTTATATCTCCTGTGTTGAATCCAATAGTGGTCTTGCATGCTTCAGTGTCCTGCTCTATAGCATCCTGCTGCTCTATGGCTTGCAGTGCTGCCATCTGTGCTGGTGCCTGAAGTCCTTTGATTAAGATGGTCTGGAGAAGTGACTCCAGCCCTTTGTTGTCTAGGTTGAGTTCTATTTTTATTTTGTTCATCTCGCCTCCGAGCGATTGAGTGTTTAAGGAGACAGGCATAGACTGTGCCTATCATTAAGATCGAATATAGTATCCGCATGGATACCTCCATTAGGACGGCAGGATAAGGCTCCTGCGCCTTTTGTGCTGCCTAATTGCCAGCCGTTAGAACAGATACGATGTGTTGTTGCACAACAACTTCGACACCTTCTGCATTGGTTGCTTTGACATCGTGAAAGTTTACGATGTTATCCTGTGAGGCTTCACCTTCTCCCATTGCAGTCCATAGAAGCATTCCAACTTCTGAAGGAATACGAACGAAATATGAAGCAAGGTTCTTTAATTGTTCTGAACTGAGTTCCTCATTGAAAACTTTGCTCTGCTTAATCTTCTCGACCATAGCGGTATGCTCATTGATAACCCAGTCGTTGGTATCGTCAATGCGGCCTTCATCAATCAACTGTTCAACAGTCAACTCATTCTTATACTCTCGAAGGTAGTCGTTGAAGGCAATAGCGGCCTCCATACCAACGAATCCAGCAGAGAGATGGTAAATGGTAGGTGATTGTTCCCATTTTACACCAGCAGTTACAAGGGTTTGAGATAATCGTTCCCATGAGCGTCGTGATGGGTAAACCTTGTTAGGTTCATAGTCATCGCTGTGCTCTAAGTGTTGGTGATTGCTGTTGATGAAATCCCATATAGGCTTTGTAATGTTATCACCAGCCCAGTTGAGCCAATCTTCAATAGTAGGTTCTACATCAAAGACAGTGTAACGGTCAAGCTCGGCAGGATCCATCTCACCAACTTGATACTGAGCACCATGCTGGCCACCATTAACGGCTGCAAAGATAAGTGTATCAGGGTGAAGAGTGTGACCAGCAATTTTACGGCTATCACAAAGCTCAAAGATACCTTGTCGAACTTCTACAGTCGCACGGTCTACCTCGTCGAGAAAGAGAACGACAGCTTCGTTGCAAGCCTGAGCAAGCCAGTCTGGAGCACAGAACTTGGTAATCTTTTGATTATAAGCATCAGCAAGGTCAGGCAATCCAAGAAGGTCACCTTCAGTCATCTGAGAAGCTCGACGCTCCACAACTGGAAGGCCATTCTCTTTGGCATATTGATAGACTACGGTTGATTTACCGATACCGTGTCGGCCTCTGATGAGAACAGGGTATCGTGCATTGGTTATATGCGGAACGACTGAAAGGAATGTTTTGAAATCTATAGACATGAATTACCTCATGGTTTTGAACGGGATTGTTCGGGTATATATAATATAACTAGTTTTGAAATGGTTGTCAAGAAGAAAAAGAAAATAGTTTAATGTCTCTGGTAGTCGGAATAGTATTAAAATCTCTCTCTCTGTATATAATGTATCACGGTAGCGAATACTTGTCAAGAAAAAAGTTTATTTTTCTTTAAAGATTTTTAAAGAAATCTTGTGAATAAGGTCTCCGACATAGGTTCCGAGAGTGATGGAAGTAATGATTAATGAAATGCCTATAAATGTCACAAGAACGAATTCCATATGTATCTCCTTTTGATGTATATAATATAACCGATTGTGAATGTTTGTCAAGTTTTTTTATTATTTTTTTTAATCAATAGCGATGACTCTCTCTGTGGTTTGAAAATATGACCGCTCTTTACATTCTGGTGTAGTCATCCATAGTCTTTGAGCTTTGGATGGAATGGGCTTTGGTGCTTCCATATCAGTCAAGATGATGAGGCCATCAAACTTCCGCTCGTTACACCATCGAGTTGGTGCATCAAAACATGTACCACCAGTTAATACCCGTTCCACAGCAACACGCTGGCCTTTCTTCCAGACATATACCTCACTCTCATCAACACGAGTATCGAAAGGAACAACGGTAAACTCCGCAAGTTTGGCTAGACCATTCAGTTCAGCAAAAAAGCTAGTCAGCATTTGGTCAGATACAGAACCTGACTGGTCAATTGCTATAGCAATCTTAGCTGTTCTCTTAACCTTCTTACCAGCATATCGTTGGGCTCGATACTTCTTATTATATCGCTTGACGGTAGACCGCTTATCTGCTCTCTGTGATGTCTTGATGAAATAACGAAGGACTGAGCGCCAATTGACTTTGGGCTTAATCATATCCATGATACGCTTTCTCATATCAGCAGATACAGTACCCCACCCTTGACCGCTAGCAGCGTCTTGAGCAGCCTTCTCGACAGCTTGTTTAAGTCTTTCTTTCGCCATATCTCTGACTTCTTCAGAGGCTTCTCCCCATCCGCTATGGTCATCCATAGTCTCGGGCATTCCATTGCCTTGGCCTTGTGATGGGCTACCAGAGCCATCGCCTTGACCATCAGAGGACTCACCTTCGCCTTCACCTTCTTGGGGCTTGAACTGTTCATCATTCTGGAGCTTTGAGAAGTACCATTCGGCAGACATACCCAAAGGATAATCTTGGAAAGGCTCGATGGTAGGGAAACAACCGCCTTCGGGTAGTTCTCCCATTAAATGGGAGTTGATAGCTAAGTCTGTGGCAACATTCCACATCTTGGACATACCTTCGGATGGAAGCCGACCAGTTACATGTTCAAAGATGATGTGATAAAACTCATGCTTAAGGACACCAAGTCGTTCCTTATCGGACATATCTTCAAAGAACTGAGGGTTATAAAGCATCTCAAATTGTGCTGTGTCTTTGTTAAGCCTGACACCCGCTGTTGGAATAGCAGTTGAAGACCGCTTTTGTATACGACGGGATAGTGAAGCAAAGAATGGCTCTGATTGAAGTAACTTGAATGTATATTTGTTCAAGTCAAATGTTGATGGCTTTTCTGTTGGCTTGTCAGTCATGAAAACCTCATGGCTCGGGGTGATGTATATAATGTATCATGTTCTTAACTATCTGTCAAGTATTTTTTTTAACTTTTTTTATTGTCTCGGTCATTACTTGATTTAAGGATGATAACACGGGCTTCCCTATACATGATAGGCTTATTCAGAAAACCTTTCTGCACGGAGCCAGTCAGCCTAATATAAAATCGTGCTCCAAAAGCGTCACAGGTTTCACTGACCACAAGGCCAATCTTTCCCCCCATAAAGCATCCCTTCTTTATCTTGACTAAATCTCCGACTTTCATAGGGCCTCCAAGTCATGGGAATAAAACCAACCTTCAACACCAAATGTCCATATAACACAAAGTCTCTCCGGTTCTATCCCCAAATTAGTTTTTGTTTCTTCCAACTTTTTAGTTATTACTCCGTACCAAGTAACATCATTCTTCCCACTATGCTTTACTAAATCTCCGACTTTCATTTTAGCTCCGTTGTTCTCGGTTATGTATATAATGTATCATGTTTCAGAGATTTGTCAAGTATTTTTATCAACTTTTTTTATAACTCTCAAATATCTAGGCTTGATGGAGAGGGTTTGAGAAGGGAACCTTACAAGAAATACCAGCCCTCTTCTTCTTCTTGCTCCATAACCCGTGGGTTGGTGCTCGGAGCCGATAACGACTCCGATTTGTCCTTCAGAAAGCCCATCGTAACTAACATGCTGCACTAAGTCACCAACTTGTAGTTCATAATTATCCTTTAGAGGCATATTTGTTTTCCTCTGAGATTAGCTGTCTAACCCATTCATTTCCATGAGCATCAGCAAACTCTACCTCGTACTTGCTATGGAAAGCAAGGGATGTTTTGCCCCTGACTGTGACATTCTGAAGCATGTAGCCAGCAATTGTAAACTCAGCACCGATGGGGATGTCCGAATCACCAGATGTTATGACTTTGCATATCGCATATGGCATTGATCGTCGGGCTTTGGTCAATTTGCCTGTGTTCTTGTCTCTCTTCTTGCCCCAGTACTTGCGAAAAGCAACCTTCTCAATAATAGCTGTGATTGGACGTCCGTTATTCTTGATGAAAATCAAAAGATTTGGTTTAAGATAAGCCATGTTAGCTCCGTTGTGTGATTGTGATGTATATAATATAACATGCTGATAAAGTCTGTCAAGTAAAAAGTTTATTTTTTTAAGTCTATACTCTTAATAACTTTAAAGTAATCTGATTTCATAACGGATACTCGGGTTGCGAACTGTATTTTATACATGTATCCGGCAGAGAGCCAAGCAGGAAGGACAGGTACCACTTCAACAATAATACCATATTGGTCATTCTTATAATGTCGCGACGAGGTATGAGTATATTGAATCAGGTCTCCAACTTTGTGAGGTACGGGATGAGCTTTCATTCAAACCTTCTTGAATCTCTATTGTAACCAGATGCTCTAATAGCTCCAACAATATTAGGTGTCTCACGAGAGCAACGAAGGTAAAATTCTTCGCACTCTGGAAGCAGAAATACTGAAAACTGAGCAAGAACATTCACTAGCTTTTGAGCATCTTTCAGTGTCTTGGCACGAAAAGTTTGTCTCCCAGAGGCCAAGTGACTTACAACCCAACACTGCTCACCATCAAACTTTGGTCTATGAACAACGAAAGGATAACAAACTTTGCCCCGACCAGAATAAGTTCTATTTTCAGGATTATTAGTACTGGTATTTAAATTGAATGATATATTTGTAGTTTTCATGTGCTATCCTGTGAGCGGGTAGGGGGGTATCAGGTTCTGATGTATATAATATAACCGGTTGAGATTGTTTGTCAAGTAAATAATTACGATTTTTTAAACTTTTTTAGTTCGTAGCGACGATGACCTGTGGGTATCCTCCATGATTTTCCGCTATATTTTTGTGGGTAAAACCATTTGACACGATGGTATTTATCGCCAAGGCTGCGAATGATTATGCCAAAAGTAGCACATGATCTTTGTCTCCAGTTTCCATGCGCCTTGCAACCGGCAGCCGATAATGTAACTAAATCTCCAATCTTCATTTTAACTCCGTTGTTTGATTGTGATGTATATAATATAACCGATTGAGAATGTTTGTCAAGCTTTTTTATTGCTTTTTTTAAACTTTTTTATCTCGTATCTCCAATGCCCCTGCCTATGGGTTGATCCCCACAGGTATTGCATATCTTTAGGTACGAACCAGTCAACTATAAATAGTGGCTTAGAGTTTGATGGCCATGAACCCTTTGCCTCAACAACCATGCCAAACTTTGTACGCTTCGGCTTCCAATTTTGCTGTTGTTTTGAACCCGCAGTCGATAATGTAACTAAATCTCCAACTTTCATACTGCCTCCAGTTCAAACAGCCATAAATGTTCAATGTAGTGTTGGGGTAACATCACAAAATAAACCTGTGCTGTCGTTTCTCCTTTATTAAAACTCTTGACGCTGTGCTGGTCGGTAATAATACCCAAACCATAGACGATATGCTTTACTAAATCTCCGACTTTCATGCTGCCTCCAAAAATTGTGTATACCATCGTTGTCGCTGTCCATTAAGGGTAACGACATACACAACCTTGGGTTCTCCATCAAAATATCGCCTTCTTATCTCAATTATAATACCCATTTTACTGTGGTCAGTAAACTGGCCAGTTGCTTTTGTTTTGACCAAATCTCCGATTTTCATGCTGCCTCCAGTTCTCTAGCCATATAATGTTGTGGTTTGCCTAGCCTAATGTTGTAGACAGTACATATACCCCCCAAAGGGCTAAGTTCGATTATTGTGACTAAATGGTGATGTGTCGATGGATTGTGGCTATTTCGAGCAATCACTCTGTATAAATCTCCGATTTTCATTTTATCACCCCTAATGTTTCAGGCCGACAGAAAGTAGTGTTGTTTTCACCTGCCCATAAAACCATAGCATTACCTTTTATCGTAAGCTCTACGACAAGTCCAACAACAAGGTCGTCTTCTGGGAATATCATCCAAGGGTTATGTCCTGTCCAAGGGTTTACCTTTTTAACTAAATCTCCGACCTTCATAATAACTCCTGTGTTCGTCGTTGATGTAAGTAATGTATCACGGGGTAGCAGGTTTGTCAAGAAAAAAGTTTATTTTTTTATTATTTCCAGATAATACCTCCAAGTGTTCAGGCCAGTACAGTGCTTCACGATAAAACTTAAGCATGTCAGCCGAGCACCACTGGATATACCACCGGTGTTTTCCGGTCTTGACTATGCCGTTATCTTCAACACGCTCAACCAGAACCCCGATTTTACCTTTCATCATCCCCCAACCTCTAGCACCACGGTGCCTTACTAAATCTCCGACTTTCATGCTGCCTCCAACCAATGCTCTGGGAAAAAAGTCTTGGTATTTGTTTTTATATGAAAGACTTGCACCATTGTTGGGTTAGCAGACAATACTATATAAAGTTCATCTCTGTGTTTTACTAAATCTCCGACTTTCATTTAAACTCCGTTGTTCTCGGTGATGTATATAATGTATCACGGGGCAAGAGGTTTGTCAAGAAAAAAGTTTATTTTTTTATTGTCTCGACATCTAACTGGGTTTCAATCCAGACATGAGCGCCACAAGACAGAGGCTTATCAGGCCGATAGACCACTCTGGCGACCTCATTGCCTTCAGCATCTCTGATGATGGCTTCGTGAGCGTATGTGTTGGTTTTATAGGTCTTGCAGGTTAGGACAGGCTCTACCTCTCCTTTCTTTCTGTTAGACTTGATTACATGCTGGTTTACATGGATTATGGTTTTCATTATCCCTCCAATGTGTGGGTTGAATACTCGAACCAGCAAGTGTCCTCAATATAATTAAAGTAATCGGCAAGTTCATTAAAAAACGACTGTATGTGTGTCTTCTCTAGGCCATTAATTCTAAGACGATTGTCATCCCATGAGCAAGCATACTTATCTAAAAGGTCTCGTGCTTTTAGTGTAAGATCATCATTCCATTCGCCTTTAAATATAAGCTCACTGATCATATAATCTAAAAGCCGTTGTCTCGCACCTTGTTCTGTTACATGAACTGAAAGGGTGGAAGATTCACCATGGTTCCAATCGGTCATAAATGTAGTGTATAATGTAAGTGCCATGATGCTCTCCTAGGCGGGGGTGGGGGGGTAGTATCAGTCTGGCTGATATAAGTAAGGTATCCTATTCAGCTTATTTTGTTAAAATGATTTTTTAAAGATCTCTGAACTTTTTTCTTTTTGGGGATACGACTCAAGTGGGTTTTTTTGCATGATGGCTTGCATCTTACTTTTTTATAATTTCGGGTTCGAAATACTGTAACGATAACTCCATCAAAACCCTGAACCACATGGATACCTTCATAGGCATGAAGGTTTACACCTTGTGCTTTTGCATTGGCGATAGAACGACCATCAAGTCGAAAAGTTGTTGCTTTTTTGTCATTGTATTCGCGACCATACTGCAAGGCAGCTTCAATAGCATCCTCAGAGATTTTGCGCTGGTGACTTCGTCGAATGGCGTGTGTTGTATATTTAATTTTAGACATGTTGTCTCCATTACTTTAATGATGTATATAATGTATCCTGTCCCATCTAGCTTGTCAAGTGCTTTTTTTATATTTCTTTATTTCGTATCTCCAATGACCATATTCACTAATTGACTTTTCATAATAGCTACTATATCTGGCTCTTGCAGTCAAAGAAAGGAACCATTTTACCCGAAAGAAGGGCTTAGGGGTGGTAGCGGTACCATGGTTGTCTATTTTTACGATGATTCCAAAGTTAGATAAATCTTTAACAAGTCCGTTCTGTGATTGTTTAAAACCAGCGGAGGACAGTACAACTAAATCACCTACTTTCATCTATCACCTCAATTGTTGCAGAATCTTCCATAAAGGGAACCTCGATACCATGTGATAGTATCACTATGAACCCTCGTTCTTTCTTGAGATAGGTTCCTGTTATTTCCTCACCATCACTCCATCGTACTCTTACAAAATCTCCTATTTCCATTTGAACTCCTTTGAATTACTATTATAATTTAACATCTTTGAAGATTTTGTCAAGTTATTTTTCTTTATTTTTTCAACATCAAGACTTTTCAATACAGCAGTCTGATACCAGACGGTTTGTCCATCGGGACAGGCCCATTTGACTTTAACCATGATTCCGAGGGTGTTCATAACGATGCCTATTTGACGATCTTTACAATATTCTTCGGTGCCGAAGCCGACATATGAAACCAAGTCGCCTATCATTAAGTGTTTTGTTGAAGCCATGTTTCTATGTTCTCCATTCTAAATTGTAAAGCTCCCGAAGGGTGCTTTCTGAAAAGACTGAGGTAATCATTTTCACTGGTGGTGGAATATATAAAGTTGTCTGATGGTGTTATAATTTTAGAATCATAATAGCGATTGAGTTGGCGAAAGCCGGAAAAGTTGGGAGTGAGATTAATAAACTCTCCATTGAAAACATTTTTTGTTAAATGGAATGAAGTTGGTGGCTCGGATTCGAATTGCCCGGCAACATTAATAAGCTTTATATCAAACTTAGCAAAGTGGAACATCTCATCCCATCGCTCCAAGCGAATAAAAGGATTAATATCTGAGGTAGGTATGGAGGTAACCACCGCCATAACAGATTTAGGTAAATTAGTATGGTAGGCTGAATAGGTATGAGTCTCCTGAGTCCAATCAAACTTAATCAAGGTACCAACCCCCAATCCTAATTCTTTGCATTTATCAAGGAACATAGCTCTCTGTATCTTGGAAGCATCTTGAGCAATCACAATGTCTCCCTGCATCGCAGAACACTTACGACGGGTGTGACCAACGGATTGGCAATAGCCACATTTAATGGCTTTTAATCGCTTCTTACCTTGTCTTTTCTTCCCAGCCATACGATAGTTTAGCTTTTTACAATAAGAGTCAACTATCAGGCTCCAATCCCAACGAGAAAGACCTAATCGTTCGGCTGAAGTAGAGTAGTCATTGAAAGATCTCCAGATTGTATGCCCATTGGCTCTCTGGTAGTCACTATCCACCCAAACTCTATGGCTTGGTGCATTTCGTTCAACTACAATATTCAGATGTTGGATATATCCATCCAATCGAGGACACTTTACTTCTGTATGATTGCCATTACAGAGTCTGCATATTTTTTTTATAACCATTTGGTCTCCAAACTTTATTCAACATGATTGTTGTTAAAGATAATGTATCATGAATCGCCTGATTTGTCAAACATTTTTTTAAAAAAAGATGAAAACTTAGTATCTATATCAAAAGTTCCCCAAATATACATCATCCCCAAGCCCAATACAATGAAAAGAATGTCCAAGACAAAGATATATTCGTAAAACTCAGGGGGTATTTGTATCATCATTTTTATCTCTCACTACAATGAAAAGGGTTGTCTCGGGTATCGTTTCTTCGAGGTCAAATTCTATGGATGAGCCATCACAATTTTTTACTGTGAAGAAGTGCGAGAAAGAGTAGGCATTACCCTCTCTAACAGACCATCCATACTCCTCAATTTCAATAATAAATCCCATTATGGGAGGGTCAGAGGATAAATCCCTGACTTCTGCTCCAATTTTTAAGTTATCATATGTTAATTTTTCAAGCCTCATCCCTAGACCACTTTTGGGATTTGGACTTTCGGCAGTCGTTTTTTGACTGGTGCTTCTTCTTATGAGTGTGTGCTCCAGCTTTACGGTCATTTGCGTTAACAGCATGCCAATTTCGTGTTTTGATTCTCACAACTTTGCTCCCAAGAAGTCGAATACATCGGTATTAACATAAATAGTTTCTCCTCCGAGGAAAGATATAGGCAGGTTCACTTCCCCCTCACTAATTGCTTCGAGCAAGTCTTTTACCATAGGAATTGTTAGTGTTTGTGATTTATCATATGTAACGAAATCGTCGAGGGTACCCACCCATCGGGTAGTACGGTAGTGGGCGGAAATCTGTTCTAGTACCCCTAGTGCGGCTACGAGTATTTGTTGGTGTGTTGTTAGCATTTATCCTCCAATGCTTAGTGTATTAATAATATAACCGATTGATGATGTTTGTCAAGTATTTTGTTATATTATTATATTTTTTGAAATTCTGTTGTACGGTATTTTACAAACCACTGTGGTATTTTGCTTGTTGGGTATCGCATTCTTGGCTTGTCGGTGTAAAAACGACGATAGCTTTCTACTGTATTATTGCTCTTATATTCTTCAGGCATACACAGAGGCAGGGGGGTAGTATTAGATGAAGGAAACAGGGACGGGTCGTATAGATCCAACACAGTCTCCAAGACACCAGCACACTTGTGTATCTTATTGAACCGCTCTGTATACTCGTCAAGCATAGCGAGAGTATGTTCTACAAGGCACTCGAAGTTAGCTGAAGAAGCACGAACCCACTTTGTGGATGGATGATTGAGGTGAGCATTTTTATATGGTGTGACTTTCTCTCCATGCTGATGGTTGATAGTTGTGCATAGCATTTGGCATGACTCAAGTATCATCTTGACCACACGATAGTTGTCGAGTGACTGTGCAGATTTTACCCAGTCAATGTTATTGCCTTTGCCTTCGATTGCGAAAATATTCATCTTTTGTCCTGTGTGTTTGGTTGGTGTATATAATATAACCCGTTGAGATTGTTTGTCAAGCTATTTATTTATTTTTATTAAGGCTGTTTTATAATAGAGAGCATTCTGTCCAGAAGGAAAGGTGACGATAAACCATCCATCACTATAATCTTTGGTTATAACACCAATGCCTAATGTAAAGTTGCCTCTTACAAGGTCTCCAACCTTCATTGGTTATTTCTTTCTCTTAGGCTTAATTGTATGAGTGGGCTTGCTCTTTGGCTTTGGCTTCAGGGGAGGCTTCTTCTTTATTGGTGGGTTGTGGGCTTGACCAGTCGGAGGAGGAACATGCTTCTTGCGTTGCTCCCAGTGCCCAATAACCATTACACCATTCTTCATGTAGGCTGGAACCCAAATCCATATTTGATTTGGATTGTGTGGATGTATTTGTCTTGGTGGGGTCGTCTTATCCAACAAGTAAGGCAACGGTTGCTGCATATAGGTTGGAGGTGGATAAACCACTGTTGTATTAACTGGTGGGGCATGATAACACCCGCTCATTAATAGAGCTATAATTATTCTTTTCATTTGTCTCTCCTGTTCTTTACTAATCTCAACTGTCGGGGTAGAAAAGGGTACTCGTGATCACCGAATAAACACCAAATCTCTGCTGATCTTTTTGCTCCGGCTCTAATATCAGAAACAACTCCGATTTTATTTTGTAATACAGAAGCTACACCACAATAAGTTACAAGGTCGCCAATTTTAAATATTTGATTCATTTTTTCTCCAAAACAAAGTTTCTAAGTGTATTCCAAGTGAAGACATCTTCACCATCTGGGTCGTCCATAAAGACGACCGTAAGAACAAAGTCATCTACCATGGACTCCCAGTTGCTCTCTGTGATTATACCGATGGAGTCCTCCATATTTACTAATTTTCCTATAACATCTTTTGGTGGGTTCATTGTTCTAATTCCATCATAAAATCAATATAATCGCGAGGAACAATAAACCATACACATCTCCAACCCATAAAGTTAGTCACAATTTGTTTATGATATGGACTATTTCCGTCCTCATCTCGTTCAGCATAGACCGTAAGGTGTCTACCGCCATCATCAGCAGTTTCTTTAACAATATAGCGATTATTTGTGTAATCTGACGCCTCTCGGGAGAGGGCGTCGATAGCCTCCTCGATGGAGATTTTATCTGATTTCCAGTTTGATTTGTAAGCCATTATATTTCCTTCTTATATCCTTAATATATCTCGTTTTGCATTAGCTGTCAAGAGCTTTTTGAAAGTTTTTCGTATTCCCCTACTTTAAGTTGGAATTGTCTTTTGATTTTTGGCGAGTATGCTAATATCCAATCATTATTATAAGTTATATGCCTCTTGGCGGCAAAGTAATCTGGGTTTTTCAAAACAATACATATAATACCGTAATATGATCTGGCTGGTAAAAGAACAAGTTCAATTAAATCACCTACGGCAATTAGTGTCTCGCTTATATTATCAGGCATCGGGGTAATCCTCCCCTTCGCCTTTTATTTGATTTAGCTGCTTCATAACTAAATCAAAATACATATCCAAAAGAAGCTTATTAGCAGGATCATTATGGTCTGGATAATCTCCAAGAGCATCAACATACTTTTGTATTGTCAACTGCAACATAAGGTTTTCCATTTCTTTAGCATGCTTTTCCTCATACTCTCCAAAGATCCCTACATTCTTAAATGGTAACATAATATTTCTCCTATATAATAAATAGAACCGCATGATGCGATATATATAATTTAACCGATTACACGGATTTGTCAAGGAAATAAAAATAAATAAATAAGTGGACAAAAATCATCCATCAGGTTAGGCTACTAGTTCGAACCCATGAACTCTAGTGAGCCCGAGCCGAAGAGCGTAATGTGCATCTCAACATCATGCTTGCCGTTTGCCGGTACAATAAACTGAGATGGTACCGTCACTTGGTCGCTGCTCTCAATAAGATACACATGATAAAATGCTTCCTCAAAATTATTCAGATACAGGATTGTGTCTGTTATCATCCCCAAGTACATACGATCTGATACGGATTTAACAAAAACGAGTTGGCCAACTTCGAACATTGTATGCCTCCTTATATTCGTCTATCATAGAAAAGGTGATACTATATTTATCAATCAAATCAATTATTTTTGTTTCCATATCATAAATAACATCCATTGTCCTCAGAACTGCTATTTCCTCTTCAACTGTGATAGAATGATCACCTTGGTATCTGACCATATAATTTAGCCACAAGGTCTCAATCGAGTAGTCCAGCCACAAGTATATATCCATTGCTCGCATCTCCTCCTCAGTCCATCTCATAGAGAAAAACTCCAACCGAGAAGGGAGGGGGGGTAGTAGGTCATAATATACGAATGTCTCCCGTGCTAGTGAGTATATCAAAGCTAGACTTATTAATGTACGAAAAGGTTCCGTCAGAATAAAATATATGGTACGACTCTTCCCAATGGATAAGGCCATGTTCTTTCCCGTGAGAAGTCGAGCCTATTTTATAAATATTAATCACAACACCAACCTTTCCATTATCAATGAGTAATGTACCTTGCTTCACCTCCGTCATAACCTGTGAGTGCCTCATAAATTTCTTTGTCTGATATGCTCTCAAGTGGCCTTACCAAACATATTCCATTAAGTAGTTGTGGTGGCATCCTAGGATCATAATACCCAACCTTTATTCCGTGAAGTACCCCAAGGAATGATCCATCTTCTGCGAATACAGAGGCACCAGAGGAGCCAAGCCAACAGAAGGTCTGGACATAATAACTTAGGTATTGCGACCCAGCCAAGTGTCCCTCGGAATAAATCATTCCATAATCCGAGGGCCAAGACACCATGTCTAATTCCATCGCAAGCTTTGGTGTTGCCCTATAGAATTTTGCAGGCTTTAGCGGTAGTTCTTTCTCTGGTTGTAATATGGCCCAGTCCAATGTGGAGTCAATTACAACAGGCTTAAGTACTATTTGTTCACCTGTATATTCGATTATTTTAACTTCCTCACATGAATCAATAACATGTGCTGCTGTTAAAATAAATTTCTCTCCTCGGAGTTTAAAATGATTTCCGGAGCCTGTTCCGACGACTCTTGCGTCTTTAAAACACAGCATCATATAAGACGACACAACTTTGTCATCTCTATCATTTTTGCCGATAAGTGGGCCAATACCCATAAGTGATGTAGCCAATAGGCCCAATAATAAGATTTTTAGATACCGCATGGTAGTCCCCCCATACAGTAAATAGTTATAAAAAAAGGGACACGCTCGTGTGTCCCTCGTATTCGTCGCTATTTTCTTGAGTAATCGTCTTCAATTCGCACTACATCATCCAACTCGGTGGTAGATACTTCCATCACTCTAACATCAGTACCTTGTGTGGCTGCAAAACGGTGAATTGTTAGTGGTTTAATATGAAAAGTGTCGCCTGACTGTAAAATTAGAGAACGGCTATGTTTTCGTGATCCTTCTTCTAAAATTAATTCAAGGGTTCCTTCGAGGACATAGATTGTTTCTTCTTTCACTCTGTGGTATTGTAGGGATAATTTGTGTCCTTCGTTTATGTGGAGAATCTTTCCAACATATTTATTGGTTATGGCCCATATTTCTTCGTGGCCCCAAGGTTTATCAACTATCATCATTGCTCCTATCGTTGTATAAATTTATTGCATGTATCATTTGTTTTCTAAATTTGTTCTCGTTTATTTGAAGACCAAGCTTCTTGACGATTCGTATTCCCTCACACCATGCTAATGTTTCAAGCAATACAACATCGTCTGGTTCTTCTCTAGTTGTATAAAGGACAGCATGACCAACCTCATGTATCAAAGCATAATATTGCTCTTCCAGTTCAAGTATGGTACCAATCTCTATGTCTCCAATAAGTTCAGTGCTGAGGTCATCCACTAAGTCAGAACCAAATGAACACTCTTCGCTTTCTTCAACGAAGTCAACGAGAACATAAAGTTCATCATATGAATAATCACTCAGCGTCTTTATCGCTTTCGAGATGTAATCCTTGGTCAATATATTCTTTGAAGTCTGTGTATCCTCCGATGATTTCAAATGACACACCTCCAGTATGCAATTTTAAGACAATTGGCACTGTCTTCATACCATAATTAGTTTTATACCACTCTAAAAGGTCAGGAGAGTTCTCTATCCATGATGCTACATAGGGCAACTGCTCTTGGCTGGCTAGTTGATTAGCTCGTTGACACCAGATACAAGACCCGAATCCTATTATTTGATAATAATACATTTATACTCCATATATTTTTAATTTGTCCTCGAACAATAGATCAAGTTCGGGGATTATGCGATTAGTTATAACTACTGATCCAGACTCAAAATCAATATCTGGGTTTGGAAATTCGTATAGCTTGAATCCAGCAGTAGGTTCTTCAAACTTTACATTAAATCTTCTCTTGTTGATCGCTCGAAGAGACTTGATATGTTTTATAAAACCATCAAAATCAATTTTTTCTTCAAACGGGCCATCAAAAGAACAAAGTTGTTTAGAGAAATAGTGAAGATTATAAAATAGAATTGCCTGATTCCACGGGTCAATGTCCTTCTTGTTGTTTATGGCAAAATTAAGAAAATTCTCATCAAACGGAATTAAGTTATTCAGATGAGCCAAAAATCTTTTCTGTTCTTCCAAGAAGGCAACAATCATAAAAAGATACTTTCTTTCCTCAAAACAAGCAACAATATTCTTGCTTTTCGACAAAGCAAAAGAGAAAGGCATTGACTTGGCGTTGGGAATAACAATCCTATTTGTTGGTATTATACTACTTAAAATTTCAAGTTCTTTTGAATAAGGTGTGATGTCATCACAAAAAGAATAATTATAATACAAACTAACCTCGCAAGATTTGTTTTTTGCCATTTAATCTCTCTTTAAGAGATCGAGGAGTTCCAAGGATTAATAATGTTTGAACTTGTGCGCCATTATAAACTTTAACTTCCGAAATAGAAAGATCGTGATGGACACCTGCTTTCATTAAAGATTCCTTTAGATGATGGTATTGCAAATTGTCTTCTATAATAGAAATTACATGAGAAGGATTAACCATAATACGGTCAATCTTCACTGACTTATGCGCGTCGTGAGCATTAACGACTTCAACCTTAAGTAATTCAACAAGCATTTACCATCTCCTTTGCGAAGTGTACATCCTTCGACTTGACTAAAAAGTATTCGTTTTTAATGAAAATTTTAAGCAATTCACCTGCGTTTTCGGTTGTAAGGACACAGCCGATGTGGGGCTTAGATGTAACCACTTTGGGATAAAGGAGTGTCTTATGCATTGGTTCTTCATTAAAGAGCATAGTGTTTTGAGGTATCTTGACTAGATCCCCCTTCTGAAAGCAAAAATTCATTCTTCAGATTCCTCTGGGACAGCATACGGTCTTTCGTAATTATATACCCCAGTTTCAGGATCCACCTTTCCGCTTGGAGTCACTTGGGGTTCTGTTTTTTGCTGCTGTGGGGGGATAGGTGCTGGTGGAACAGCTTGAGGCGGTGGATTAACGGCATTATCGTATCCACTGAGCAAGCCTTCCATTTCATTTAAACGACTATCCAAAGTTCCAAGGGTTTGTCTAACTTTATCAATTTTCTTGAGAATGAAGCCCATATTAGGCTCTTCTTTTCTTAAAGCATCACACACATCTTGAATCATGTGACCACAGTGATTCAAATGAGATGATTCATCTTCAATTAATTCTGCTACGATTTCAGGAACCTCATCAAGTTCCACCGAGTATTGTAGTTTAACTCTCATAATACCTCCAGAGTTTATTATAATAATATAACATGTTTTACTTGGTTTGTCAAATACCAATTATCATTTTATACACTGTTGCTGTAACTAGTGCTAATAAAGTTGTCAAGACACCCCAAGTTACCTTAGAATATGTTTCCTTCCATTGTTCAAGGGCACGAAGCCGAGCGTATAAACCAGAATCAGGATTATAAACTGCTTCTTTTATCTGTTTAATGTCGGCATTCATCTCATCTTGCTTCTCGGACAATCGTTCGAGGGCGCTCTTGAGTTCCTGTATTAAGGTTATTAATTCGGTTTCAGTGCTCATGGTTTAATTAGTTCTTCAAGTCAACAATAGCGTAGTTCATTGTAAGTAAAGTTGATGCTGCTGATACAGCATTTTGTAATGCACAGCGAGTAACTTTGCAAGGGTCGGTTATACCTGCATCAAGCATATTGGTATATTCTCTTGTGAGAAAATTGTATCCCTCATTTTGTCCTCTATCGATTACTTCATTAACAATTAAATCTGCTGACTCACCAGAGTTTAGACACAATTGTCGTAAAGGTTCTTGAGCAGCATCGAGAATGATTCTAGCACCTAGTGCTTGTTCTTCATTATCTGTCTCAATAAATACACCTACAGATGCTCGGATAAGACCGACACCACCTCCGGGTAGTATCCCTTCTTCTAAAGCAGACCGGACGGCTTCAAGAGCATCATCAATACGATGCTTCTTTTCAGTCATTTCGATTTCAGTTGCTGCGCCAACGCGAATAATAGCAACACCAGAAGCAAGTCTTGTAATCCTTTCTTGTAATCGTTCGCACATTGGCATATCTTCTGTCTCTTGAATTTCGTTTTTAATCGATTCAATTCTAGTTTCAATAGTTTCCTCGTCACCTTGTCCTCCAACGATTGTGGTTGAGTACTTGGATACAGTTGCACTCTTTGATCTTCCAAATTGCTTTAATTGGACATTTTTCAGTTGCAAACCATCTTCACGGGTAATGAAGGTCGCACCAACCGAGGCAGCCAAATCTCTTAGAATAGAGCGTCTTTCTTCACCATAGCGTGGCGATTTGACGGCACACACCTTCATAGTTCCACGGACAGCGTTAGCTATGAGTGCTGCAAGGGCTTGACCCTCTACTTCATTAGCTATAACAAGCATCGGGCGCTGATCTTTTGCTGCAAGTTCAAGGGCTGGGTAGATTTGCTCAACCGTGTCTATCTGTTCATCAGTTACAAGAATAAGAGGGTCATGATACTCGGCTGTGTTCTGTCGTTCGTTCGTAATGAACTTACCAGACAGATAGCCTTGGTCCATCCTGAAGCCTTCGATGAGATCCAAAGATGTATTGATTGATCTCGCTTCTTCAACGAGAACGGTGCCATCTTTACCAGCTTTATCAACGGCTGTTGCAATGAGAGTTCCAATACCCTTGTCGTTGTTAGCTGAGATGGTTGCGATGTGTTCAATATCTTGTTGGGACTGAACTGGTCTTGCAATCTCTTTGAGCTTCTCAACGATTATCTCAGTTGCCTTATCCATTCCTCGCTTGATCTCTGTTGGAGAAGCACCAGCGACGATGTATTTTTGTGCTCTGTTTAGGATGCCTCGGGTGAGGATTGTGGCGGTTGTTGTTCCATCCCCAGCGTTGGATGCTGACTGTTTAGCTGCTTGCTTTACAATCTGTGCTCCCATATTCTCAAACGGATCCTCAAAGGTTATATGTTCTGCTACGGTCACACCATCTTTGGTGACCATCGGGATGTTTTCTCCCTGATACATAATGCCGACGGTTCTTCCCCGTGGTCCTAATGTTGATCCTACATTATCTGCGAGTTTATTAACTCCACTCAATACTTTGTTTGTTAAGTCTTGTCCATTTTTGTAATGTCTCACTTTCCCTCCGTTATTCGATAGTGCTTACTGATTGTTCCATTTCAACATTCCAATCTGTTCTTAATTTAATAAGAGGATTGAAGACTGCTGTTTGTCTTTCTTGAGTTAAGATGCCCTCCGGCTTTATCATCTCTCCAGCTATATCAACAGATTCAAAGTCAATCTCTGTTCTCTGTTGGTAAACTATGATGGGTTCTGGCTCTTCTGCGAGAGCCGTTGTTAACAAAATAATGTTTAACATTTTATTGGTTTCCTTTCTTTTGTTCTTCTAATATAACCGCTTCTATGAGTTTGTCAAGGGCGATGAACTTATTTTCTTTATTCTCTGCTAGTTTGGAAGTATCCACTCCTGCTTCATAACCATCTTCTTCAGAGTCAAGTCCTGCTAATTTTTCAAATACTCCTGCGAGTGCAGCTTTGTAAGCTAGCATAGCATCAATTGCTTTATCTCCATCGCTTGCCTTACCACTAGTTGAGTAAACACCAACAGTCTCTTTGGCTTTAGCAACAGAATCAAAAGCTCCCTTGAAAGAATCAAAGGCTTCTTCAAATTTACCGCCGATTGTAACGACGGCTCTTTCAACCAACTCTCTATATTTGTCTGTGTTGGTAGTTACAAGCGATAATGTCCCAAGAAGATTTTCCTGTGTTGATGGCAACATGATTTGTTTATCCAGTGGTTGATCAAAAGGCGAACCGTCTTTTTCTACTTTATTGCTTCGGGTCACCTTAAAGAATTGAAATCTTTTTTGCGGCTCAATGACTGCTAACACTGGATAATAAATTGCAAGAGCAACAATTTGGTCTACATCCACACTACTTTTTTTGGCCTTCCCTGTGGAATCCAATATTTTTCTAGCGATTACATAGTGAATAAATTCTACTTGTTCAAAACCTTTTGGAGATTGTGATGCCTTTGATGTACTTTTTAGATATTTGGCGGACCCACGGGCATTCGGATTGTTACCAAAGGTGAAATCGGCACCACCCATTTGGCCTTTACCGGTTGTTTCCTTACCCGCTACATTTCCACCAGCAAGAGCGGCAAGGAAAGTCTCAAATAAATAAGCACCTGCACCTGCATCCATATTCTTGACAATTGTATTTATGTAATCAAGTACCAAAACATAGCGAGTAAATCTTACAAGGCCCATTTCTCTTAGCTGTTGTGCAGCCCAAGCATTGCCTGTGGTGTCTTTGCCTTTCTTTTGTGCAGCCATCTCCAACTTGGCGGTGAATGCGTTTATCTTCCGAATACGGCCATAAAGTGTTTCATCTTCCAGCCCAATTGTATCAAAAACATTTTTTAAAGCAGGAGACATTGTTGGTGTGCCCTCTTGCATTCCCGCATTAGCGAGGTCGAATTGAAAGATTGCTTGTGGCTTATCTGCGGCTTTAATTTTGCTCGCACCAGTCTTCATTGAGGCTGCTGCTGCATCTGTTCTTGCTTTGTTGGCGACATTATGGAATTCTTTTCCAGCAGGTGTGTTTCGTGAGAGCCCGTTGTCTAGATAATTGGCTGCGGCTAATTCATCCTCATCTGGCTTAGAATAAGCTGCCATGATATCATCTACTGAAATTGTGGATGCATCTTCATCGTTACTAGCTAGCGACCTAATATCATCTTCATATTGACCATAGTTGGCTTTTGGGGCTTTCTTCAAATTGGGTTCAATAATTCTAATTGCTAGGTCTTCTCGTATCGCTTGTTCGATGAGTTGATCGAGTTTTTTAAATTTATCCATTATTTTATTTCCTCAAGAAGTGTTTTGAGATCAAGACCAGCACAATCAATCTTTCTGTTTGTGAGATGATAGTGCGAGATAAAGCCGTTGAACTTTCCACTAACCGCCGCCTTACAGATGCCGGTTGATGTTTTATTGTTTGGTGATAGCGGACACTCCAAAGGAATGTCGTATGCTGTGTGAATTGCTTTCATCAAAGCTTGGAGTGCTTGAAGCTGGACATCATAGAAACCCAAGAAAGGATCAAGGTAACTTCCATGAACTTTCTTGTTCTCCCACAAAGGTCTTTCGCCATAGCCATGTGACTTATACCAGCCCTGATGCTTTGGATAGTAGGCATTAGAGATCTCAACGCCAATGGAATTATTGTTCCACTTGGACGAACCAGCATGCCATGCAATGTGATTGCAATCCATATACTGGTAGATAGTTCCATCGTTGTCGATACCAAAGTGAACGGAGATACCTCTGTTCTTTAAAACTCTATAACAACTTTCTGAGGAGAGACAGACATCCCAATGAGAAACAAAGTTTGTGACCTTTCTTTTCTCTCGAACAACTCTGTATCCTTTGGTCAAACGAAGACCACCTGATTCTATTGGAAGCACAACATGAGGCCATTCAATATCAACATAGTTATTATTACAAAGAATAAATGACTCTTGTCTTGTGATAAGCTCTCGGGGTGCGTGTTCCATTAGGTTCGCTTCTCTTTCTGTCCAGATACGACGGTAGGTTGTTGGACCAACCAATCCGTCAGCAGTCAAGCCGTGTTCTTTTTGAAATACTCTTACCTTTTTCAGTAAGTCCTCATCAAAATGGGAGGCCCCGAACCAGTCGGGGGTCCACCCAAGTTTAGCAGATGAGGATTCGTTATAGAAGATTTTATCCATTTTTAATCCCTTTTTACTATAATTAGATCAGAATATCAGCAATTCCATGTTCAATTGCCTCTTCTGCCGATAAATATACATTTACCTTTCGATCCATCAATTTCTTGAGCCCTCGCTTTGTAAAGTTGGAGTTCTCAACAATAGCATCAATGTATGCTTCTTGAAGGTTCTGTATCTCATCAAGTTCATTGACAAGGTTATGAACCGAGCCGATGTTCCCAGCAGATACAGCATGTATCATTACACGACAATTCCGTCCAATCTGTCGCTTGCCTTTGGTACCGGCAGCGAGAAGAAGGACACCAGCAGACATGACCTTACCTAAACCACAAGTTACGACATCGCAACGAGTTTTACTAAAGTTCATCACATCATAAATTGAGAACATATCGTCAGCAGAACCGCCATAAGTTGAGACATAAAAGGTAATGTCGTCTGGCTTCTCGACTGGTAGCTGATTTCCTTCCTCGTCCATTTCCGGAACATCAGGCTCAGACATCGTGATTAGATGATAGCAGAGTTCTCCTGCTTTTTCTTCTTCAACAGAGCCGAAGAGACCAATGATGCGAGGATCTTTATCATTTCCACCAAGCAATTGACCTAAATTAATTTTAAGTTTTGCTTTGCTCGCGCCTTCTTCTTCAGACTTTTCGTCTGTTTCTTCTACTTTATTTCTTCGTTTTCCAAATAATGTCATAATACCTCCGAGATGACTTATATAATGTAACATGTTTAGTGACTACTGTCAAGTCCTCTTGCGTTCTTTTATGATTCTTGTTATCTCTTTCTCTGCCGTCTTCCAATCTTTAAAACTAATAAACTCTCTATAGCGATTTGGGACTGCATGGACTAAAGTGCCCACAACAAGATTCATTGTGGCTTTGATTTCAAGCTTATCCATCTTACGATACTTCTCGATCTCTTCTTCCTCAAGTCCCTTCTTTATAATTGATTGATATGCAGCCTCATTCATATAGATGATTTTTTCATAGGTGGTTGCTAAAATAAGCAATCCGTCTTCGGTTGCTCGTTTTATCAATAGCATCGAAGACCCAAGACCTAATACATATGTATAGGTCGCATGGACAAGATAACCGGTTATAAAAAATAGGCCATATAATATGATTTCCATTTTGACTCCAATAAAAAAGGGCGGGAAAAACCCCACCCTTATATTATAACACGATTGTGTAATTTGTCAAGTTATTTTTTGCGACCAAGAAGGCGATTTGCTTTCTTTTGGGCACGGGCTGCTTCGTTAATACGCTTTGCAACTCGCTTGGCTACTTCTTGAACGATTTCTTCTTCAGAGATTTGATGATGGGTATTTGTTGTTTCCATCATCTCTTCTTCTTCAGGCATTTCTTCATCGGCACCCAGTTCTATTTCTGGTTCCATAGCAGGTTCTTCAGCATCCATTTCCGCTGGGATCATTTCAGTTCCCATCTCTGGTACTGAGCCACCCATAAGTTTGCTCAAAAGACCACCAAGTTTTGCTTGAAGCGCATCGAGTGATTCTTTAGCATCCTCAACTTCGCTTTGCTGGATTTCAACATCTACATCTGATTCGTCGGCTTCCTCGGGCTCACCCCCTTCGAGTTCCGCATCCATCTCTGGTGCTGGTTCTGGTTCTGGCATTTCTGCATCCATTTTCATTTCTTCTTCTTCTTGCATAGGCTCTTCGTCACGCATTGCTGGTTTGTCAGCATACATTTCGTTGATGAAGTTAGAAGAAATATTAGCATCTAAGTTAGCAAGTCCCATGAACTTGCGTACTTGTGCTTCGCTTAAAAGTTTTTTAGACATGATATTAATATCTCCTAGGTTTGTATTAATTATTACTCAAAATAAGAAAAAGCATTAAAGGTCAGGATATTCTTCTGCAATCATATCAAAAATTCCATCAAGTTCGTCGTCTTTGATACCAAATTTTTCCAAAAGATGTTCCCCTTCCTCTATGTCTTCTACAACACGGCCTCGCTTTTTTTTATTTTGAATACCATGCTTATCTTTATAATTAGCTAGATATTTAGTAATTTGCCCATCATTTTCAAGATAACCAGTGATCATAGCACGAAAGAAATCTGCTTGAGTAATTCCATCGTGTTGAAGGCGTATTCTAAGCTGCGCGTGTCGTGTATCTGTGTCTGTAAAGACAACTCTTTTTTCTCTACTCTTTGGTTGTTCCATAACCATTCTCTTTCTCGTATGCTTGGACAACTGCTTTCGCTTTGGACCAACATTCAGGACAGTACAAGCGGACTTCCTCTTTGTCATTTCGGACGACAACAGACCAAGACATTACTTGTTTTTTGTTTCTTTTGTCGAATGGGGTCAGACACGCCAAACATTCATTCGGCATCTTTCCAAACATAGCCATTTTTTCAGCTACTTCGGAATTTTGGTTCTTTTTATTTAACTTGTCTTGGGCTCTTCTTTGTTCTCGGTTCATCCTGATCTCCTTTCAATTGTAATATACTTATTTTTTTTATTCCAAGTTTCTTTGACCAGTGCTCCCAGCTAGTGGGATGCAAAATAGCCAGCCTATATTTATCTCCAAAGAATCTAGCAAAATGATTGTGTCTCCTTTGGCCGTCATACATACCATGAGGACGCGGAAAATAGATTTCTTTTCCTTCTTCGTCAATACAATAGATATATATTCTCTGATTATCTTCCATTATGAACCCGTTGAGCCAAAACCACCATCACCTCGGTCTGTGTCTGAGAGTTCTTGGGCCTCTTCAAATTCAATTTGGGGATACGGCATAATAATTAGTTGTGCCACACGGTCTCCAACACTATAGGAATAAAGATTTGTATTACAATGAAACTTAACTATAATCTCGCCGCGATAACCAGAGTCAATAACTCCGACTGAATTTCTTAGAAAGCAAGAAGTCTTTGAGATCGAGGACCGAGGATACAACAATCCAACATAACCTTCCGGTATCTCGACTGCAATGCCTATATAATGCACATGGTTTCCTTTTCTATCTCGATCCATTCTCACAGAATAGAGATCCATTCCTGCATCTCCAGCCTTTGAATAAGACGGGATTACCGCATCTTCGTGTAGTTTTTTAATTTTAACTTTCATCAGTTCTCCTAAAAAGTTTGTACTTTGTTAATTGCTACAAGGTTATCAATAACCTTATTTACTCTGTCTTGTTGTATTTTGATAACTGGGTTTGATGATTTATTAGATTTACTTAGACCCATTAAAGCCTTAATACCATTATTAAGCACAACTCTAATTCTGATATTGTGGTCTAAGATATTTCCACAATTATCTTCAAACACAATCTTCGCAGAGGTCTTTCCTCGACCCCACTTCAGTTTTGGAGTGTGGTTCTCGATTGAATACTTAAGCGGCATATCATCAAAATTAAATTTATAGTCTGTCTTATTTTGTCTATCCGATATAATAACAACCATACCTCGGTTCTTAGCATTGACATGTTCATTCAAAATTGTTGTGAGACTGCTGGATGTGATACCTTTCATCGCATTGTTAAGAATATTGCTTACTTCTTTACGAACGGTGGGGACTGACTGTGTTATATCTACTAGCTTTATCTTAGAAGGAATACTTTGTAAAGGCACACAATTTTTAAGCGCGGCAGAACTATTAACATAATCGTATGACCCTGCTTTCAAGCTCTTCTTATTTTTAATAGAAATTGGTATCTCGCCACTATTGCTAACAATAACAACATCAGCTTTATTTTGTGTTCCGCCTTTTAAAATAACTTGGTAACCGTGCCCAATATTAGGAAAAAGATTAGTTGCTATTTGTTCTAGTTTATTTGCGACACGCACCTCATTTTTAATTCCATTTTCGTGTGAAGAGCCATCAGTTCGAAATCCCATAATATCCTCCATGGTTATTATACATATAATGTAACACATTCGTTATTAGCTGTCAAGCCTTTTCTTGCAGATATCTATAGAATCTGGATTGATATCAAATAGAATATATTTTCTATTCAATTTCTTCGCTACAAATCCTGTTGTACCAGAGCCAGCCGCAGGATCTAGAACAATATCTCCTTCGTTAGTTGACATTTCAATGATTCTTCTTAAAAGTGCTTCAGGTTTTTGGGTTGGGTATAATCTCTCTTCGCTGCCTTGGGCAAGAGAATGAAGGTCATCCCAATAATCTGTACATGCTTTGCCTTTTGATTCGTGGGCATATATCTTTTTGTACGGGTTGGCTCCTATTTTTGAAGGAAAGTGTATTCTATCTTCTTTTATTAGGTTTTTTAGATCAGACTTTGATAGCCTCCAACCGTTTTTGGGTTCATAGGTTATTTTATTGTGTTTTAATTTATAATACCTTCTTTTAGCCTCCGGCTTTAGCTTATCTTTATCTTTGTCGGGTGCTTGAGTTTTCGTATATGTAACATGACCTAGAGCGTAATTACCACGATTATCTTCATTCTTATAAGAATTTTCAGCGTAATAAGCATCCAGAGGTTGATATACCATATTAAATTTTGGCTTTTCTACTTTTGAGCACCAATAAATAACATCTGTACAGGCACCAAGCTTAGTGCGTGTGTTATTTTTGGATCGTGATCTAAGCCAAAAGATTGGCTGTATTCTTTTAAAATATTTAGCCAATATCATATGAGGTATTAGCATTTGACCTGCTGATATGTGAAAGAAGAGAGATCCATCTTTAGCTAGAATGCGATGTATTTCTTTAACTATCGGCTCGATGAGTTTTGTGTAGTCTTCATCAGAATTATAAATATCATCAAAACCAATACTGCTGTTATCGCTAGTTAGACGATAATTTTTACTTGTGTTGAATGGTGGGTCAAGATAAATAGTATTGACCGATTCTTCCTCAAGTTGTTTTAATAATTTCCGTGAATCACCTAATTTAATTTTGTTCATTATTCCTCCATTTATCCTAACATTACCCAAGCATTATTGAGGGCGCCTCGGGTTGAGAACCCCCATGTTTCGTTATATTGTGGCTTTATCATATAAGGTCTATTCGCATACAACAGATCCCGTTCGGGGTTTACAGACCAACAACGGATTCTGGTTTGAACCGAATTGTTATCAATAGCATCCACAACATAAAATAACTTTCCATTCTTTGTCTTCTTTTTTGTGACCTCTCGGACAATACACCAACACATGCCGAGTTCTGCATCGAACTCAGAGATAGGTGGAACACCATACTGATCTAATTTGACCTGAATCGCTCCATCAATAACCATGTTAATTGGGAAGATACCTGTGAGATTAGCCAAGAAGTCAATCCTCTCATCATCAGAGAAGTTACCCTCCGGACGATATTTTTCGATGTTCTCGGCAAAGTTCTTAAGTTTCCTAGGACGATCAACACAGGTTGCAGTCCAGAAGTGTTTGTCTCCCGTGAAGCGATCATCTTGAAGATCTTTCATAGCACCAGCACGACAGAGAGCATCCAATGCTTTCTTATTCAACTTTGAGTAAATAATATTTTCATTGAATAGAAGTTCCTCGACAGTATTGAATGGACGATGGGCAAGTATCTGATCAATTGCTTTGTCTCCCAATCCTTTGATGGTTGTGAGTGGCGCAATCAATGTTTGTTCATCAAGAATCTCCCAAGATCGGTGAGACTTGTTTATATTCAGCGGCTGGATGATATACCCGTGTTGTTTAGCCAAATTTATGGCCTTCTCCTTACGAGTTTCGGGTTCTTTATCCAAAAAGGATGCAGTCCACTCTGTCGTGTAATAATTGCAAAGCCATGCACATTGATAAGAAATTATCGAGTAACTTACCGCATGTGACTTATTAAATCCGTAGCCTGAGAAATACTCAAAGGTTTGCCATAAATCGTTTCCTTGAGAAATCGCAAGTCCATTGTCTTGGCAACCATCGATAAACTTTTTATATATCGCATCTTTAACTTCATGACCTTTACCTGTTCCTTTTTTCGTCAATACCTTCCGTAGAAGATTCCCTTCATCTAGGGTAAGGT
>Ga0209657_1000416_pt1 | contig 28362 bp, 30 predicted proteins | sample SaaInlV_100m_DNA_FD_184650 | JGI IMG/M metagenome (GOLD analysis project Ga0209657, IMG submission 184650) | Marine microbial communities from expanding oxygen minimum zones in the Saanich Inlet - SI037_S3LV_100m_DNA (SPAdes) (version 2) | ecosystem: Environmental > Aquatic > Marine > Intertidal... | reverse complement strand
CTCCAATAACTGGTTTTTTAACAGAAATAAACTCAAAAGACGGCTCAGTAGTAGAAGTTGGAGCTTTGTTAGGCTCAGTATCAGAAGGTGGATCAGCAGGGTCAGTTAAAAAAGAAGAAATTAACAAAATTGAACCAATTAAAGAAGATAACGTAATTAAATTAGATCCATCAAAAAAAGAGCCAAAAATTTTTGAGGAAAAAACGGAAGAAAATACTAAAGAGGAACCTTTAATTTTAACTGATGAGGTTGTAGAGGAAGAAGCTCCAAAAGCAAAAATAGAAAATTCAGAACCTGAGCCTAATACAGAAAATCAAATACTTTCACCAGCAGTTAGAAAAATAGTTGTAGAAAACAAAATAGATATAAGTTCAGTCAAAGGCACAGGAAAAGATGGAAGAGTTTTAAAAGGTGATCTAATAAGTTTAATGGGAGCTAATCCACAACCTTCTGAAAGAAAAGTTAAGTATGGTCAAGAAGAAAGAATTAAAATGACCAGACTAAGACAAACAATAGCAAAAAGATTAAAGCAAGCTCAGGAAAATGCTGCTTTGTTAACAACTTTTAATGAAGTTGATATGACCAATATTATGGACATGAGAAAAGAAAATCAGCAAGATTTTCAAAGTCGCTATGGAATAAAATTAGGATTTATGTCCTTCTTTGCAAAGGCATGCATTGTTGCGTTAAAAAATTTCCCAGCAGTAAATGCTGAAATAGATGGTGATGAAATAATTTATAAAAATTATTACAATTTAAGTTTTGCAGTTGGTACAGAGAAAGGTTTAGTTGTACCTGTGCTAAGAAACGCAGACGAATTGTCATTTGCTGATATTGAAAAAAATATTAAAGATATTTCAGAAAAAGCAAGAGATGGAAAATTAACAATTGAAGATCTTCAAGGTGGAACATTTACTATAAGTAATGGTGGAGTTTATGGGTCGATGTTATCAACTCCAATTCTAAATCTTCCTCAATCTGGTGTACTCGGAATGCATAATATCGTTGAAAGGCCAGTTGTTGTTGATGGAGAAATTAAAATTAGACCAATAATGTATTTAGCCTTGTCGTATGATCATAGAATAATTGATGGTAAAGAATCAGTTTCGTTTTTAAAAATGGTTAAAGAAAATTTAGAAGACCCTAGAAGGTTGTTTTTGGATATTTAAATGTCGGATAAATTTCAAGCAGTAGTAATTGGAGGCGGTCCTGGTGGATATGTTTGTGCTATTAGGCTTGCTCAACTTGGGCTAAAAACGGCCTGTATAGAATCAAGAGGATCACTTGGAGGAACTTGTTTAAATGTCGGGTGTATTCCCTCAAAAAGCTTATTAAACTTATCAGAAGAGTTCCATAAAGTGCAAAATCTATCTAGTAAAGGGATTGAAGTTGGAGAAGTTAAGCTAAATCTTGAAAAAATGATGAAAAGTAAAGATAAGGCGGTCACTATATTGACTAAAGGTGTCGAGTTTTTATTAAAGAAAAACAAGGTTACTTATTACAAAGGAACTGGAAACTTTAAATCAAAAAATGAAATCATAATTAAAGATGATCAAAATAAAGAGACCGCTATTGAAGCTGAAAAAACAGTAATAGCAACTGGTTCTGTGCCAGTATCCTTACCTGGAATAGAAATTGATGAGAAAGTTATTGTATCTTCAACAGGTGCATTAAAATTACATAAAGTTCCAAAAAAAATGGTTGTTGTTGGTGGTGGTTATATAGGATTAGAAATGGGTTCTGTTTGGTCAAGATTAGGAGCCGAAGTGCAAGTGGTAGAATTCTTAGATCATATTACTCCTGGTATGGATAAAGAAATTTCTTCAGAATTTATGAAGATTTTAAAAAAACAAGGCATCAAATTTAATATGCAAAATAAAGTTGAAGCTATCCAAAACAATAAAACAGGAGTAGTTGTTTCAACAGTTGATAAAGATGGAAATAAAAATAATTTTGATTGTGATGTTGTTCTTATTTCAGTTGGACGAAAAGCAAATACTAATGGTTTAAATTTAGAGACTGTTGGAGTTGAATTAGATGAGAGAAAAAGAGTCAAAACTAACAATATGTTTAAAACTAATATTGATAATATTTATGCAATAGGAGATGTTATAAGTGGGCCAATGCTTGCTCATAAAGCTGAAGATGAAGGAATTGCAGTTGCAGAAAATATTGCAGGTCAATCAGGCCATGTTAATTATGATACAATTCCTGGAGTTGTTTATACAACACCCGAAGTTGCATCAATTGGTAAGACAGAAGAACAATTAAAGGAATTAAATACAAAATATAAAATTGGCAAGTTTTCATTCATGGCAAACTCCAGAGCAAAAGCAATAGATGATGCAGAAGGATTTGTTAAAATTTTAGCAGATGAAACAACAGATAAAGTTTTAGGTGCACACATAATAGGACCTCACGCAGGAGAACTTATTGCAGAAATAGGTGTTGCTATGGAATTTGGTGCAAGTTCAGAAGATATTGCAAGAACTTGTCATGCTCATCCAACATTTTCAGAAGCTGTTAAAGAAGCAGCATTATCAGTAGATAAAAGAGCAATACACTCTTAAAAAATCCTATATAATCCTATAAAGTCCTAATACTCTTTAGTAGCAACGATAATAATCAATTATTAGAAAAAAACTTAAATTTTTGTAATCGTTGGTATTCCACATTTATTAAAACATTATTTTTATAATTCTTGTTCTTTTCTTGGTTCAAAACTGAAAATGCTCTTGGTTCATTCTTGGTTCAGGACTGTATTGTTGTTTTGTATTACTTCTAGCAGTTAGACTCATAGTCCAGGATTTGCTAGTCTTGAAGTATGAAAAAATTAAAAATTTTTTTAACCTTATCATTTACATGGATAATTTTAGTAGGCTATCTTGTTTGGGCTAACGGTTTACTTGCAAGAGGTAGTAAAACTTTTAGATGGGATGAATGGATATGGTTTGGGTTAGTTCCAGCATTAGCACCATACATTTTTTATTATATTTGGAAACCTGAAGTAATTAAAAATATCTTTAAAGGAACGGATAAAAATAGTTAATGAAAATAGAACTTTATACATCCAATCTAAATCTAGTGTATGAAAATAGTATTATTTTTATGAACTATTGCTATCAAAGTATTATAAATTTAGCAGCCTACATAAATATTTAATCATTTGATTTTTTTAAATTCATTCTTAATTTTTATTTTAGGAGCATGTTTAGGAAGTTTTTCAAATGTCTGTATTTATCGTTTACCAAAAAATAAACAAATTGTAAGTGGCCGATCATTTTGTCCAAGATGTAAAAAAAAAATAAATTGGTTTGATAATCTACCTTTAATTTCTTTTTTATCTTTAAATGGAAAATGTAGAAAATGTAAGAAAGTTATTCCTTTAAGATATTTTATTGTTGAGATTGTTACTGGGATTATTTTTTTATTGATTTATTTAAATTATAATGATCTCTCAATAATTATCTTTTTATCAGTTTTAAGTTTACTATTTATAATAATATTTTTTATAGATCTTGAAAATTTTATTATTCCTGACAGTTTAAATTTTAGTGTTATGGCTATAGCTTTATTAAAAAATTTTTTACCAAATTTTAATACAAGTTTTATTCATGAAATTAACCAATCTATCATCGGTGGGATGGTTGGGTATCTAAGCATATGGTTAATTATCTATTTATATAAAATGATTAAAAAAACTGAAGGGATGGGTTTAGGCGATGCAAAATTAATGGCCGGTATAGGTTTATTATTTGGTTGGCAGTCAGTTCCCTTTGTTCTATTTATTTCAGCGCTACTTGGTCTAATTTTTGTGCTTCCATCTTTGATTAATAAACAAAAAAATATGAGGTCAGAAATACCTTTTGGACCCTTTATTATTGCTGCCTGTCTTATCTATTTTACTTATGGGGACTTTTTATACAGCTTAATTTTGGTTTAATTATTCCTTATAAATAGTAACATTATATTTATATGATTAGTAAAATAGTAGAACTTGCCAAGACAAATACAAAAATATCAGATTTTCATTTAAGAGGTGGTTCGGACATATCCTATAGAGCGATGGGAGATATCGTAATCGAACCAAGTAGCAAAATAGAAGATAAAGATTTACAAGACCTATTAAAAAATAACTGTTCTGAAGATGAAATTAAAAAGTTTGAAGTAAAGAATGAGCTTGATACAGCAGTAATGCTTGGAGAACTGAGATTTAGAGCTAACTTTTATAAAACACTAAATGGTTTAGCTGCAGTTTTAAGAAGAGTTGAAACCAAAATTCCATTAATGGAAGATTTAAATCTTCCTCAAATATTGTTTAGTTTATTAGATGCTCATAAAGGATTGGTATTAGTAACTGGCCCAACGGGCTCTGGAAAATCGACAACACTTGCAGCAATCATTAATCAAATCAACGAATCTAGACCATCAAACATTATAACTATTGAGGATCCTGTTGAATTTATTCATAAAGATAAAAAGAGTATCGTCTCACAAAGAGAAGTTGGCAAACAAACAGAAAGTTTCTCTCATGCATTAAAAGCTGCTTTAAGAGAAGACCCTGATGTTATCCTTGTTGGTGAGTTAAGAGATTTAGAGACAATAAGTATGGCATTAACTGCTGCTGAAACAGGTCACTTAGTTTTTGGAACACTTCATACAAGTGGTGCACCAAATACAGTTAATAGAATTATTGATGTCTTTCCACCCGAGCAACAAGGACAAATTAGAGCTCAATTAGCAGAATCGTTAAACATGGTTGTCACTCAAAAATTATTTAAGAAAAAAGATGGCTCAGGAAGAGTGGGTGCTTTTGAAATTATGGTTTGTAATGCACCAATTAAAAATTTAATTCGAGAAGCTAAAATTCATCAAATTCCAAGTGTTATGCAAACAGGCCAACGTGAAGGGATGATGACTATGGAAAAATCAATCGAGGAATTAATTAGCACAGGAGTTATTTCAAGTGCCGAAAAAAATAGTTAAAGGCTTCACCCTTATAGAACTTCTAGTCGTAGTAGCTATCATCGGTATCCTCGCTGCAGTAGGAGTGGTTGCTTATAATGGTTATACTAAAGCTGCAAAAACTGCTGTCCTAAAAAACCGACATGCTGCAATATTAAAAGATATTGGGTCAAGGTTGATGTGGTGTGAAGTTAGTGGAGAACAATATTTTTATTTTAAAGATTATTATGGAACAAGATCTTATATAGACTGTACTAATAATAATTGGGGGTTTGCTTCTGCATTTTCACAGTATTATAGGGCAATTCATAAGAATCCTTACGGAGCTTTAAACGGAGCATGGGATGGATCAACATCTCATGTTGATAGAACAAAAATACCTACATCATGTGCAGCCAATGAAGTTGGTTATAGTTTTTTGACAAGTTGGGAAACACCAAGCTATTACAAATTAGGAACTTGTCTCGAGGAAGGAAAAGCTCCTCTTATAGGTGAGTATTATACTAAATGAACCGTAAAGCCTTCACCTTAATAGAACTCCTAGTCGTTGTAGCAATTATAGGAATTCTTGCTGCAGTAGGAGTGGTTGCTTATAATGGGTATACAGGGGCTGCTAAAAAAGCTGTTACTAAAGCTAATCATAAAATAATTTTAAATACTATGGTAAGTCAAATTCAAATGTGTGAAGTTGACTCATCATTAGGACTTCTAGATAATAAACTCAATTGCTCAGACATCTTTACGTTAACAAATAATTATGGAAAAGTAACAAGTACCATGAGCTCATATTTTGGCTCTATAATCGAAAATGCATACAGTTCAAGTATACCAGCAACACATGGAGGACGATATCAAGGAACATGTGTTTCAAGTGGATCTCAGCCAAAAGGATGGGGTGGTCTTAACGAACAAGGTGTTCATCATGTTGCAATGGGTTGGGTAAACAACGTGATTACTTTGTATGTTGATAGTTGTGTTGAGGAATCTGGGAGTGCTTTAAGTTCAACATATAAATTAACTCTATAAATGACAAAACATAGAGGCTTCACCTTAATTGAACTTCTGGTCGTAGTAGCTATAATCGGTATTCTGGCTGCAGTAGGAGTGGTTGCTTATAATGGGTATACGGGTGCTGCAAAAGTTTCTTCATCAAAGACTAATCATAACAATGCAGTAAAAAAAGTAAGCTTAACAATTCAACAATGTAATTTAAGTGGAAGCGTTAGTATGATGTCAGTACCAAACAGTACCACAAAAAAAAATATCAATTGTTATGGTAATCAGTTTTCATTTTTTGGAGATTATCTAATTAATGATATGGACAATAACGGAAGATGGAAAAACCCCTACAAGTCAAGTGGGAATAGAGTTCAACAACCAGGTTGGTGTGCTAATGCAGCAAGTGGAGACTCTAATGCAGGATTTGTTTGGATTAATTCAAGAACTGGTTGGGACAATGTTACAGTATGCACTTGTATTAAAACACCGTGTAACAGTAGTGACAACAGATTAGAAAATACAATTTACCTAGATTAAGATGAACCATAAAGCCTTCACCCTAATAGAACTCCTAGTTGTTGTAGCAATCATAGGAATTCTTGCTGCAGTAGGTGTGGTTGCCTATTCAAAATATACAAAGATTGCTCAAATAAGTGCCATTAAAACACAAAATAAAGAAATTCATGATTTTATAAAAACAACAATACTAACAACATGTATTAATTATTCAGATAAGGTTTCGTTAAAATATGGTAGCCAAAATAGAACTTCGATTGCAGCTTGCAACAAAAGTACTGACTGGCATACTGTAGGTAGTATGTTCAGACCTTTTAAGTATTATTTTGCCGGAAAATCTGACTTTAGAAATGTAATTCAGGGACAAGGACCAAGTCATTTTTATGGTATGGGTGGAAGTTGTCCCAATCGAGCTAGTGCAGATCAATCAATGAAACCAGGTAATCATTGTATTAGCTACGAAAGTCTTGGTTCAAGAAGTTTTAGTCAAAACGCATGTAGTAACAAAGGTTTTGGTGCCTGGATCATAGTTGGATCAATGCTTCCAGATAAAGATTATTATTTTAGCTGTGTGGGGAAGACTTGGTAATGAAAATAAAAAAAAATGCATTTACTATATTGGAACTTCTAGTCGTTCTTGCAGTTATGGGTGTATTTGCAGTATTTGCTTATCCAAACATCTCTAATTGGATTACTGACCGTAACGTAAAGAAAGAGGTATACGAAACTGTAACTTTTATTAATGACATAAAAAAATTAGTGGATAGTGGAAAATATGGAATGGTTCAATTAAGTCTCAAACCTGACTTAGAAATTTATACAATGAGTAATGAAAATTTTTTTAATACCTACAAAAGTATTAGTACAAACAATTCTTATAAAAGAGATTATAAATGTAATTATGGAACTATGCAAAATGGATTTCAAAGAAATACCAGTTTAGAAACTTTTAAATTAAGTGTTTCAAATAATGATAGCAATGTTCATGTTTATCCCAATGCAGCTCATAATCCGACAAATACTGTTCTTTGCTTAACAAAAGATAATAATATTAGCTATATGCGTTTAAGAAAGACCGAAAGAGATAAAGAAACAGCGCAAAATGTGGATATTTTTATTTTTTGTTCTAAATCAAATTCAACTCAATATTCGTGCAACTATAATGCAAAGCTTGATTTTATGTATAAAATTACAATTAATCAGTATGTCAAAATCAAAATTTATAAACTAAAAAAAAATGGTCAATGGGTAAAAATTGATGGATAGAAAGAATATCAAAGGAATTTCAATGATTGAGTCTTTGGTTTGTATAGTAGTTATAGGCATAGGATTTATAGCGATGCTTCAACTCTCATCCTTTTCAATTAATGCAATGGATCGTTCTATAGAAAAAAATAAATTAAATTTTTTATCTGAGATGATTTTAGAAGATTTGATAGGAGATCCAGATAATACTTCAAACTATATTTTTGATCAAACTGGTTGCAATTATAATTCTAAAGGGGGCAATAAACTCTCTGATAAAAAAAAGGATAAGTGGAGAGAGAAACTAGAAGAAAAAAATTTTATTAAATTTGAAAAACAATCAAGATTTATAGACAAAAAACCTTATTGTGAGAGTGGAGATTTTAAAAAAACTTTTATAAATAATGAAATTGGTAAAGTTAATTTTTCCAATGGAAAAGGGAAAAGGAAAAAGTATTTAGGAGTGGTTGTTAAGTGAAAAATAAAAACTTAGCCTTTACTTTAGCTGAAGTTTTAGTTTCAATTGTTATTGGAATGTTATCGATAGCAGCCGCTTTTTCAGCTTATAATTATTTTAATAAATCTTATACTTCTGTTTCACAAAAAGCCGAAGTGAGTAAATCTGCTAGAGAGGCACTATCTTTAATAACAAGAGATTTGAGAAATGCAGGACACATAGATCCAAATTTTAGTACAAGTAATTGGGAGGGTATTAGAAGTCAAACTGAAGTTGAAAAACATAGAATAGGTGTTTTACAAAAATACTACGGAAGTAATGGAACGGCTGGTAGGTATGGGCAAGCAGATCAGTTAGAAATATGGTACACAATTTCGCCTTATGAAAGAAAAGAAGTAACCTATTTTGTATCAAAATATAGAGATGGATCTGATAATTTTTACCTTCAAAGACAAATTAGAGTATTTGGTACATCAACTGTACCTACTTTTAATGATGTAATTATTTCTCATATAGAAGATTTTCAGGTAATTTTAAAAGACAAAGATGGAAATGTTTTAGTTCCTGTTTGTACTTATAAATGGTCAAGATGTGGACCAACAGAAATTAGTCAAGGATCGAATCAACAACAAGGAGCTATGGTTAAGGGTCAAGCTAACCAAAAATTAGTTCACACAGCAGATATTTATTTAACAGTGAGATCGTCAAAAGAAGTTTATCCAAAAGCAAGACGTACAAAGATCAAAAATGGAGAAAATTCTCATGGTAGTGACATAACTATACCTGCTGATAAATATCATAGGGAAACTTTTTTTGTAAGTGTACATACAAGAAATTTAGCAAAACATGTGGCGATCTCAGAACAAACAGGAACAAGTATTGGTCAATCATCCACTTACAACAAATGAAAAATAAATTTAGAAAGAATGAAAAAGGATTTGCTCTTCCATTAGCATTATTACTTTTAGTGGTTATGACTATTATGGGCATTACATTGGTTTCAATAACATCAGGAGACATAAGGGCCAATGATGAAAAAGATAGCACTCAGCAAACATTTTATGCTGCAGAAAGTGGAATTTCAGTTGCTAAAAAATATATGGTAGATTATACCAGTTTAATTACAGGTTCAGCTCAAAGAAATTTAGATGGAGATTTAAAATTTTGTAAAACTTCATTTTTCCCAAATTTAATTGGAACAAATGGAATTACTCTTGGTATAAAATCATTGAATGAAGTAATTAGTGCAACAGGGGATGAGGCAAAAAGATTAGGAAATTATAGTTTTGAATATTTTATAGCCTATAGTCCAGATGGCAATGGGAATAACTCATCAGCTAAGAAAAAGTCAGGAACAAATAACACGCTGTACACGATTTATTCATGTGGTTGTAATGAATCTAAGGATAAATGCAGCGCTCAAAGTAACATTATAGTTCCTCTAGAAGCCGTGGTAATGTTAATAAACTAATGAATAGATTTATACCTTATTTATTTGGATTTCTTGTACTAGCGCAAGCAAACGCATTAGCATTAAACTGTGACTTAAGTAAATTTAAACTAGGTAAAAATATAAGTAACTTCGAAAAAGAAAAAGAAATGTTTATCTTTGGTGAGGTTATGAAAAATATTAATGCAATATCAATTCCAATAGAATTTCCCTGTAAAAAAACAGAAGCAGATGGTACTTTTATAAAGTTATTTTTCATAAACGATAAAGTCATACGAATAGTATTTGAAAATACTATAAAGGAAAATAAACCATTATTTAGAATTGCAAATGACGTTTATAAAGCTGGATTTAAAGAAAACCAAAAAATAATTGATGCCAATCAACCAGAACAATACGCCTTAGAAAAAAATGGTGTTTATTTCTTATATGCAAATATTAAAGGGATAAATGAAAACAAAGGTAACTTTTTTGAACTTTTTGAAATTGTAGATAAAAAATATGAAGATGCCGCAAGTAAAGAGGCAATAGCTATTGAGGAAAAATGATTAAAAAGATATTTATTTTAATATTTCTGACATTTATTAATTTAGAAAATTCATATTCAAAATCTCCACCTCCAGGAACTGGTACCAGCAATATACCTGCAAATATTTTAATTATGCTTGATAATTCAGGTAGTATGTCGTGGGATATAAATGGTCGAACCATTAATAGTTGGAATACAATTGTTAGATCACCAGTGGATGTATCTACTGATAGCAAAGGTAATGTTTATTCTATGTCATGGAGTGACAGAAAAATTAGAGTTTTTGATTCTGATGGAAACTATACAAAAGAAATTGGAGGTGGTTATGGTTGGGGTTGTAATCAATGGGTATATGCATATCACCTAGATATTCAAAATGACCAAATTTATATTTATGATTACTACAACTCAACGGTAAAGGTTATTAATATTTCAGGTAATTGTATTAAAACAAAAAGTTTTGGAGCTTATTGGCAAGGTGCAGGCATAGCTGTATCAAATAATTATGTTTATATAAGTGGTTGGTACAATGGCTTTATAAGGGTTTTAGACAAAAACTTAAATCAAGTTAATTTCTATTCTGGCTTTAATCCTTATTATGGAATTAAAGGAATAGATGTTAATTCTGATGGAACCAAATTGGTTGGTGCTTCATCTTTAAATAATGTCAAAGTTTTTAACATTTCAGGATCAAATTTATCACTAGCACAAACTTTTGGAAGCTATGGGACTGGAAATTCTCAATTTAAAAGCCCATCAGATGTATCATATGATAGTAGTGATAATATTTATGTTGCTGATTTGTATAACCATAGGTTGGTAAAATATAATTCGTCTGGTGTATATCAGTCAAAATATGGATCTTGGAATTATAACAGTAATCCTTTCAGATATCCTTATGGCGTAGGAATTTCATCAGCAAATAAAATTTATGTAGCTGACTTTGGTCAAACTTCAATTCAAGAATTTTCTACTGGATTATCTTATATAGGAAAAATAGGTGTAGCTAAATCTAGAATGTCGATTGCAAAAGAAGCTATTAAAAGAATAGTATCAGATCCTCAGCTTAAGAGTGGAGCTAATTTTGGCTTGATGGAATGGGGATTTTATTGGGGTAATTATTTAAGACTAAGAGTTCCAATAAGTGCAAACGGTGCAAGTACAATATACACAGATGTAGATGGAGTTGTTGCTAACGGAGGTACCTATCTTTTGCAGGCAATGAATTATGCAAGAAACTACTGGAATGGAAACTTAACTCAAGGTGGGACTCGTTATCCATCTCCCATTATTTCAGGAGCAACATGTCAATTAAATTTTAATATTCTAATAAGTGATGGACAGTGGAACAGTCATAGTAGTGCGATGGGTGTTGTAAGAGATCTGAAGAATAGATTAAATGTAAAAACTTTTGCGGTTGGCCTAGGTATTGGTACGGGAAACAGAAGTAATTATGATAGTTTAGCCACAAATGGTGGAACAGTTAAAGCATTATACGCAAGCTCAGCCGCAGACCTTCTCGTTGCAATCAAGGATGCGGTAGATCAAGCAATATCAAGTACCCTAACTTTTACAACTCCAGCAGTGATGCCAGAAAAAAATAAAGGGGGCTTTATTTATCAATCAACTTTTAAATATGCAAAAAATAAAGAATGGGAAGGTAGTTTAAAAAAATATGATCTTAACACTGATGGTACTTTTGGTAATGAGAAATGGGATGCTGCTGAACAATTAAATAAAACAAGTCCTAACTCCAGAAAAATATGGACTGCAGGCATTGGAGTAAAAAATACTAATAACTTCACAACATCTAATAGAGGGATTTTAAAAAGAATGTTGTTTCCACTTAAAAACAGTGCAACAGACGTGGAAACAGATAATTTGATTAATTTTATTAGAGGTTTCGACTCTTATGATTACGATAACAATAATAATACCACAGAAGTAAGAAGTTCTAAGTTAGCAGATATTTATCACTCAGACTTAATTGTTGTTAGTAAGCCGGAGGCACCAACAGCTAATACAGGGAATTCAAATTTTGAAAAGACTGATGCTTTTTATAGAAATAATACATCAACACCTTATAATAATTTTAAAAATAGTTCAGAATGTGGAGGGTCATGCAACACTAGAACAGAGGTAGTTATTGCTGGAGCAAATAGTGGAATACTTCATGCATTTAATTCAAACACAGGTGATGAATTGTGGGGCTACATTCCTCCAAATATAATAGGAAAATTATCTAGCATTGTGACAACAAAAGCAAATGCAACCAATCCCATTTATGGAGTAGATGGTTCTCCAGTAGTTAAGGATATATTCTTTGACGATACTCCAAATAATGGTGCAAATGATCCTAGATGGAGAACAATTCTTATTTCTGGATTAGGTGCTGGAGGCAATGGATATTTTGCACTTGATATAACAGATATAAATAATCCCAAACATTTATTTGCTATTGAAAATGATACATATAACAAACAAGTTAATCATTGGGATTCAGATGAAAATCTCAACTCATATTTTTATTCAGGTAATAGTAGCCCCCCATCAATATATGATTATTCAAAACTTGGTGCCAGTTGGTCTACACCTAGAATTATAAGAATAAAAATTAATGGAGCAGACAGATGGGTTGCAGTGTTTGGTGGAGGATATAATAGTGGAGTGTCACCAGAATATGGTTCAGCTATTTTTATTATGGATCTTGAAAATCAAGGTAGACTAATAAAAAAAATTGATATTCAAGATAAACAAATTGCATATCATAGTTATGTATTTAGTGTTAACAAAGGGGTTAAAGAGTTTCAATTAAGTCAGTATGGATTGAGCTCTTATGATACAAATTATCAAAAGTTAATTGTATCAGGTCCAGGAGGAATTGCTTTTGGTATTACGCAGGACATAAACGGTACAACAGCAACAAATGTTAAAATAATCTTAGAGCAAGAACTACCTAACGACACACAGTTTAATGTTACAAAGGCATATAAAGCAGACATAGTTAATTCCTTACCATCTGACTTAACGGTAATCACTGCAGATGGTACTTCAAAAGCAAATTATGATGGAGCATTAGTTTATGCAGGTGATCTTGAGGGGAAAGTTACAAAAGTTAATTTGACAGAAAGTTTTGTTTTAGGAAGTGATGATATGATTAATAAAAATATATCAACATCAACTATTTTTGATGCACAGGCAAATACTGATAATGGGAGATATATTTATAATAGCTTAGAAGCGACAATTAATAGTGATAATAACTTATGGTTATATTTTGGAACCGGCGATACACAAAAATTACAAAGTCAATCAAGCCAAGTAAAGAACAGAGTGTTTGGAATTAAAGATAAAGACTTCCCAAATTACGCAAATATAAGCTCGGCAGGTACCTATAGTAATTGTTCTAGCTCAGGTTGTCCTAATTCCTCTCAAATTGGATGGTATGTTGATTTAGATAAGGCTAAGAAAGTTACTGCAAAAGCTACTGTAGATAAAGATAGGGTATATTTTCCAATATATGAGCCATCTAGCTCTTCAACACCCTGTAATACAGGAACAGCATTCTTACACGCCTATGATGCAAAGTGTGGAGGTGTAATGGCCAATTTCCCTATTAATCTTGGTGAAGGAGTTGCAGGTGAAGTGGTGATAAGTGGTGATAATCTTTATATAGGTATATCAGGAGAAGCTAATAAGAGCCTTAAATCAAAAGATAGCTTAATTACATTGAAATCAGAGGCAAAGGGTGCCTCTTCAGCAGTTCAGCTAGAGAGTTGGAAAGAAAACTATTAAAATTATAAAACTCTAACACAAATTATATAAACTCTAACACAAATTTTGGATATTATAAAAAAGTATTGATTTATATAGCTTTTTCAATATATAGCGATATTTATCTTAATTACCTTAACTCTAACATAAGAAAATACTACTCTAACACAAAAAAATAATGATATTACAATAATTAGAGGTATTTATGTGAAAATATTTAAATATACATGTAATATAAGGCTTATTTTGCTAAATATGATAATTCAAGTAAAATATTGAAATAATAAAAAACTATAACACAAAAATATTTACTCTAACACATAATAAAATTGACGATAAATTATAATTGTGTTAGAGTTTAGCTAATTTGGGAGAAAATTTGTATGGAAACCATTCATAAAAAAAATGGGAGATTACATATATATGTCCGTCAAGATAAATATAAAGGTGAGTTAAAATCTCATAATTTTGTTGGTAGGACATATATAAATGGTAAGCAAAAAGTGTCATCTTCGGGGACAACTAACCTTGAGGAAGCTATTCCAATTTTAGAAAAATGGTTTGATGACCTTCAGTTAGAGAAAAATGACAACATTTCAGTAAATGAAGTAGCTACAGTTCAAAATGACGATGTAAGCCTGGAAAAAGACATAACTACTGCGCCAATTCAAGAAAATACCAATATCACTAGCCCTCCTTCACCCCCCCAAGTATCTGAAGAAGCTATGAAAGTACCAACAAAAGGCGTAACAATTAGCATGTTGGAAAAGTTAAAAAACTTTAAATTTTCTAAATCAAAGAACGATGAATCGTCTAGTCAAACAGAAGTAGATGGTGGCATAAATCAAAAAGATAAAATAAACAAAAAGAAGAATTTTTTTCAAAATTTCTTTCAGTCTAAAGTTAGTAAATTAAGTGTTGCTGGTGAAGAGATAGCAGGCTTAGATATGACTAGAGAAGCAATTAGGGTTGCTCAAGTTTCTCAAGACAAAGATGAAAAGTGGATATTAGACAAATTTTCTTACCGTTTATTAGATCAAGAAAAAATTAGTGAAAATATTTTAGAACATAAAGATTATTTAGCTGAAGAAATTGAATTAGCGATGTCTAACGCAAAAATTACTTCAAAGAATGTTGCATTATCAATTCCAGTAACTAGTGCAATCATAAGAGTAGTCACAAGCCCTTTAATGACAGACGATGAGCTACAAAAAGCAATAGAGACAGATTCATTGTGGGAAAATTTAGTTCAACTGACAGATAATTTAAATGATTATTCAATTTTTCATCAAATCATAAATAGAAATTCAAAAAATAACACGATGGAAATTTTGTTTGTTGCATCAAAACTTGCTGACGTAAATGCTTACTCATCTATTGTAAAAAAAGCAGGTCTCAATCCAGTAATTATGGACGTTAGGTGTTTTACTCTAAAAAATGCACATGATAATACAAAATTTAAATCTATTACAGATAAAGGAAATTCTGCAATATTAGAACTTGGAATAGATGAAAATTATATGATGATTATTCATAATAATATTCCTGTCATCACTGATATATTTTTAAGACCTCAAGAAAAAGAACATATTTTAGAAATTATAAATGAACAAATTTCAACAGAAGCAGAAGCAGTTATTAGAAGATATGCCATGCAGGTTAAACAAGCGATAACAGATTATGAAAGTAAATATGAAAATAAAATTACATCTATTCAAGTAGTCTCAAGCCTAAAAAATATTTCATTTTTACTTCCAGTATTTAAAAAAAACTTACCAACAATAGGTTTTGTTAATTTTGATCCAATACAAAGTGTTAGTATACCTTCTTATAATAGTGAAAAAATATCTGGTGATAACAATTCACCATTATCTTCAGTGCTTGGTCTAGCATACAGAAAGCTTGATGTGTTTGGTTATTACAAGTTTGTAACTGCCGTTAAAAATATTAACTTATTACCTAATAGAGATGCCGTCCGTCAGCAAAATAAATTAAAGTTCTTGTCTGGATTTGCCTTTAAAGGAGCGGCGGCGGCAGTAGTTGGTGTTTATTTAATATTATCAGTTTTATCTTATTTCCAGATTAGTAGCAATAAAGTGAAGCTGGTTGAATTTGATCAAGTACAGATGGAATTTGATAAATTAAATATTCAGTTTTCTAAATTAGCAAAAAAAAGAAGAGAAATGAAAACTGCTCTTGATCTTGGAAAATTAGTTAATTCAAATCAAGCAAGATCTTACAGGTCACTAGCACAAGTAACAAGAAGTGTACCGCAAAGAGTACAGTTTACTAAAATTACTTTTGATGGAGTGGATAGTTTAATTATAGAAGGTGTTGCTTTTTCTGATCAAGATATTTTAAATTTTATTTCAAATTTGAATGCAAAATCATTAATAGAACAGGCATCGCTTGCGGCGATGTCAAATCAAACCAACGATCAATCAGGCTCTGGAAATAATAATAAAAAGGGTTTTACAATTAATTGTAAATTAAAAATAATATAATGGATTTAGCAGAATTAAAAAATATAGATTTAAAAGAGATTTTCTCAAAACTTAAGAGTGGAGGTCTGTCTGATAAAAAGGTAGTAATTAAGTTTAGTATTGGTTTGGTTGCAATATTAGTTTTTTTAATTGGTTATTATGCATTTATCTCACCAATAATAGAGAGACAAGAAGAGCAAATAAATTTAATGAATGAAAATAAAAATAAAATAGAAGAGTTCAATAATAATATTATAACTTTAAGAGCTACAATTAAAAAATTAGAACCTGAGTTTTCTAAAAATAGTAAACTTTTTCATAGCAAAAAAGAAGTTGAAGATTTATATCAAAATATTAGTAAATTTGCACTGATCAATGGTTTATCAATAACTAATTTAAAAAAAGGTGAAGCCAAGGGCGTTGCTAAAGCGGGTGATGATCAAAGCACAGAGGGAGCAAAGATATTATATTTTAAAATTCCAGTTGAATATGAAATACAAGGAAACTTTTTAAGTTATTTAAAATTTAGAAGAGCACTATCAAAATCCCAAAAAGTAATCAATTTTGATAAAGAAGAAATTAGTGTTCAAAAAGAAATTCAAGGACAAATTTTATCAAAGGGAACAATTTCAATAGTAGGGCTGCCAAATGAATATGATCAGTAAAAAATTTTTAATATTTTTGATGACAATAATATTTTGTCAATTCCAAATAATAAATTTAAACGCAGCGGATACAAAAGTTATAGATGATGAGGAATTACCAGCGATAGACCCTTTTGCAGGAGGTGTTGGCTCAACAAACCAAGCTGTAGAGATAGATACTCAAGTAACCCAGAATAATGGTTTATTAAATAATATGAGGCTAGTTGGGACTATTACCAGTCAGAAAAAAAATATAGTAATCTTTTCAGCACCTGACGGAGGTGCTTATGAGTATGAGGAAAATGAATTCATCACAGATACCACGCTAATATTAGAAATTTTTAATGATGTAGTCATTGTTCAAGATGAAAATAATAAGAAATTTGAAGTTTATATGAATAATATTATTAAACCGAGTGAAGGATAAAATGAAAAAACTCTCCAGAATTTTATTTTCACTATTATTTATTGTTTTGTTGCAATCTTGTGCAACAATGAACAAAGAGACAGGCCCTATTCATGGCGATAAGCCTTTAATTGATACTACTAAAGTTATTGCTGAAGGTAGGGAGGGAATGGATAAGAAAGTTGCGGATGGTCCAAAACCCTATGATACAGAATTTACAACTAGAGCAGATAAAAGAAAAACAATAACAACTGAAAACGTCAAGAATTATGTAACTATCTCTGATGAATATACTCACCTTAAGCAAATGATTAACATAAATTTTCAAGGTTTAGATTTTAAATATGTAATGTCATTGATGGCAGACATTGCTGATATAAATATTTTAGTTGGTGATGAGGTAAATGGTACGGTAAATGCAAAAATTGAAAATATAGGGTGGGATGTTGCGTTTCAAACTTTATTAGATATGAAAACATTAGTTGCTGATGTTGATGTTGTGAATGGAATTATAAGAGTGCATACACCAGAAAAATTAACTGCACAAGAAACAGCAAAATCGGCAAGAGCAGAAGTGTTAAAGAAAAAAATTGCACTAGAAGAATCGGTTGAACCAATCTTAGCTGAAATATTTAGATTATATTATATTAGCCCTACACAAGCGAAAACTACTTTAGAGGCTTTATTTGCAACACAAGGTGCTGAAGGTGCTAGCACTATGACTAATTTATCAATTACAGTAGAAGATACTACTAGATCAATAATTGTTAGAGGTCATGAACCAGATCTTGATACTATCGATGCAGTTATTAGAGAGATAGATGTAAAAACTAAACAAGTTTTAATTGAAGCATTTATAATTGATGCAACATCAACTTTTGCTAAGGCTTTAGGTGCCAGGGTTGGAGCTATGACCAAACAAGGAACTGGCGATACTGGTACAACAATAAGTGGGATAACATCTGGAGGAAATGCAGCAACTACCGGTGCAGGAATAACTTTAGGTGCAGCAGCCGGAACCATTTCCAATCAAGGTATTGCAGGGACAAGTGGAATAGGAATTTTAAAATCAATGGGTGCATCAGCATTAAAAATTGAAATTGAAGCATTAGAGTCGTTAGGTTTAAGCAAAACTCTTTCTCAGCCAAGTGTATTTACATTGAATAATCAAGAAGCAACTATTACCCAAGGAACACAGATTGCTTATCAAACAACAGCTGATGGAACAACCACCACAGCATTTAAAGAAGCAGCATTGTCATTAACAGTTACTCCAAGCATAATAGGTGATGGAAATGTATTATTGGATATTCAAGTAAATAACGACTCTCCTGTAGAAGTTGCAGGTTCTGATGAACCAGGAATTAAAACTAATTCGATTGTTACAAAACTATTAGTAAGTGATGGTGATATTGTTGTGATTGGTGGAATTAAAAAGAACACAAAAAGTAATGTGAATAGCAAAACTCCAGGAGTTAGCAATGTTCCTGTAATTGGAAATTTATTTAAAAGTAAAAATAATAGTGATGAATTGGTAGAATTATTAATTTTTATTGCTCCAAGAGTGATCGATTAAGATGGGTAAAATTAAACTAGATACCACTAGTGAACAAAATATTTTAAATATGCTAATGGAGAGTTCATCCATTTCAAACGAGCAAATGACTAAGATTAATAACACAAGTGCTGAAATAGGAAAAACAAAATTAGAAACTGCCTTTGAATTAAACTTTGCTGATGAAGATAAAATATTACAAGTTTTATCAGCCAATTATTCATTGCCAATTATAGATTTAAAAAAAACTGTAATAGATCCAAAAATTAAAAAAATTATTGATATTAGATATATTGAAGATAATTCGCTTGTTCCTTTCGAAATGGGTAATGGAGTTTTAAAAATTGCAATAGCAGATGCATCAAAACTAAGTTTGATGAAAAATTTAAAAACAATGACAAAGATGGAGCCTGAATTATACGCTGCATCTATAAGTAATATAAATTCTTTTATTGAAAGATTTACAAGAACTGAAACTAAAAAAATATCAGCTACAAATGTCAAAGTTGAAAAAGCTGAAAGAACTAATGAAGAGCTTGTTGAAGTTGGAACAGAAGTAATTGTTTTTGGAAATAAATTAATTACAGAAGCTATTAATTTGGGAGCGAGTGATATTCATATAGAATCTTTTAGAGACAGTGCGCAAACAAGGTTTAGAGTGGATGGTATTTTAAAAGTAATGGATAAGTACTCTAAGTTTTTACACGAAAATTATGATGCAGTTATTGCAAGAGTTAAAATAATTAGTAAACTTGATATTGCCGAAAGAAGAAAACCACAAGATGGAGCTTCAACTTTTAAATCTGATACAAAAGAAATTGATTTGAGGGTTTCAATTTTACCAACAAAAAATCGAGAACGTGTTGTAATGCGTATATTAAATAAAGATGCAGGAGATAAGGCTTTAGCTGACCTTGGTTTTGAGGCAAAAGATTTAGAAAAATTGACCAAAGCTATTTCATCGCCTCAAGGAATGGTACTTGTTACAGGACCAACTGGTAGCGGTAAAACAACAACTCTTTATAGTGTTTTAAAACATATTAATAAGCCAGGTATGAATATTTTAACAGCAGAAGACCCTGTTGAATATGAAATGGAAGGCATTGGCCAAGTTCAAGTCAAAGAGTCGATTGGTTATACTTTTGAAGAGGCTTTAAGGTCTTTCTTGCGACAAGACCCAGAGGTAATCTTGGTTGGAGAGATTAGAGATAAAGCAACAGTGGATATTGCCTTAAAAGCTGCTCTTACAGGTCACTTAGTATTTAGTACACTCCACACTAATGACGCTCCGAGTTCCATTACTCGTTTATTAAACATGGGAACTCCAAATTATTTAATATCTGCGGCTCTATCATTGATTATGGCTCAACGTTTAGCTCGAAAAACCTGCCTAGATTGTCGTATTATTGATGAAAATATTACTCCAAAACTATTAAATTCTATTGGATTTTTACCAGAACAATCTGCAAGAGCTAAAATTTATAAAGGTGGTGGCTGTGATGAATGTAGTGGCTCAGGTTATAAGGGAAGAATGGGAATTTATGAAATTTTAGAAATTGAGAGCGAGTTAAAGGCTGGAATTTTATCAAACCTTCAACAAAATGAATTAAATGCTATTGCAAAAAAAAATGGCTTTAGGACCATGCAAGATATGGGGCAAGAAATGTTGTTAAGTGGAGATCTATCATTCGCTGAGTATGAAAGAGTTTTACAATCTAACTAATGTTAAATTTTGAATATAAGGGAATATCTCTTGGTAAATATGTTGAGGGTGAAATTGAAGCCTTAAATAATGCCGAAGCTGCACACAAACTTAAAGAAAAAAAAGTTATTATCACAAAATTAAAGGAAGCTAAAAAAAAGAAAGTAGTTTCTAAAAAAGAAAAAACGTCATTTAGTTTTGGAACAGGCATAAAACCACAAGAAATTTTAATTTTCTGTAAGCAGTTTGCAACTATGCTTAGAGCAGGACTGCCAGTATTAAACACTTTAGAGATGTTAGAAGGTCAGACATCAAGACCTCCTATGAAGAAAGTTATTGGAACTATTAAAAAAGATTTAGAATCAGGAAATGCACTTTCAAAATGTTTTGAAAAACATACAAAAATTTTTGATACGGTAGTAGTTAATTTAATTAAAGCAGGTGAGGCTAGTGGTAAGCTTGATACGTTTTTACAAAAAATTGTAATTAATTTAGAGAAAAGAGAGAAGATTAAATCACAAATTAAAAGTGCTTTATTTTATCCAGGTGTTTTATTTTCAGTTGCAGTACTAGTTACAGTTTTTATGTTAATGAATGTTGTGCCAACTTTTGTAAATATGTATGAAGGTATGGGGATGGCAGATGATCTACCAACACCTACAGCAGTTATTATGTCCATGAGTGAATTTGTTCGTTCATCAGGTGGGTTTTTTCTTCTTGTTTTTATAATTTCTTTTGTAGTTGGTTTTAAATTTTTGATTAAAAAAAATTATGAAGTAAGAAAAAATTGGCACCGTGTTACGTTAAAACTTCCAATTTTTGGAAATTTAATTCAAAAATCTATTTTAGCAAAAGTATCTTTAGTTTTAGGAAATCTTAACCAAGCAGGTGTAGATTTAATTGAGAGTATAGATATTGCAAAATCAGTAACTGATAATGTAATTGTTGTAGAGGCTTTAGAAAATATTAAGAAAGGAGTTTTTTCAGGTGAAAGTTTAACAGACTTGTTTAATAAAGAAAAAATATTTCCCCCAACATTTAGTCAATTAATATCAGTTGGTGAGCAAACAGGGAGCTTAGATGAAATGTTTACTTCTATTGCAATATACTATGAAGAAGAGTTTGATGTTGCGGTTGCTAACCTTGCAAGCTTAATTGAGCCCATAATGATCGTATTTATGGGGATTACTATTGGTGGCCTAATGTTAGCCATGTATGCCCCAATATTCAATGTTGGCGCTATTATTGGATAAAATAAAGGAATTTTTAATTAACTTATATTAATTGACCTTTAATACTATTCTTCATAATCTAATAACATTATATATTTAATTCTAAGGGAGATTTAATGAAAAAAATTAAGAATAAAGGTTTTACACTAATTGAATTGCTAGTGGTTGTAGCAATTATAGGAATTTTAGCAGCAGTAGGTGTTGTTGCTTATAACGGTTATACAGGAGCTGCAAAAGTTTCTGCAACAAAAACAATTCACGCACAAACAGTAAAGTATATTTCAGCAGAAGCTCAAAAATGTAGCTTAGGTGAAAGTACCTTTGTTGGTGGTCAGTCGTGTCCAGCAACAGCATCTAAAGCTGTCACAGGAGCAGTTGCTGCTCTTAAGGATAAAAATCCATATACGACTGCTAACGCTGCTATAGTAAGTTCTTCAAGTTATGTAGTTGGTCAAATTAGTTTATCTACAAGTGGAACTAATGTTGTTGTTAGATCTTGTAATAAAACAGGTTGTGCTACAGCAGACAAACAAGAAGCAACAATACAAGTAGATTAACATAAATAATATTTTAAAATGAGGCACTACAGCCGAGGGTTTACTTTAATAGAACTCTTAGTTGTAGTTGCTATTATTGGAATTCTTTCAGCAGTAGGTGTTACCTCTTATAGTGGTTATAAATCTTCAGCTGAAAAAAAACAAGCAGAGATAACTTTAAATTCAATCTACCTAGCAGAGCAAGAATATAAATCTAATAATGGAGAATATTATTATAATACCTCTACTTCAAATTTAGTTACCAACCTATTTGATGGAATTGATGATCTATCTGCACAAGCATATTCTTTTAAAACTACAAACGCTAACACTTTAACAATTACAGCAATTAAAAAAACAAATACGAATTGCACTATATTCATTACCCAAACAAATAAAAAACCAAACGTTAGCAATAGTTGCTAGCTATATGCAAAAAATATTCAAGTTTAGTTATTACAATATAGCTTTTGGAGTAGCATTGTGGGTAATTTTGTTTCTTTATAAAATCAATATTTGGTTAGCAGTTGTTGGTTCATTTTTTGTTGTGTATCTTTTTATAAAAATTACATCAAAAGTTTTAATGTTTATTAATAATTTATGAAAACTAAAGCCTTCACCTTAATAGAACTTTTAGTCGTAGTAGCCATCATCGGTATTTTAGCTGCAGTAGGGGTGGTTGCTTATAATGGGTATACGAGTAGCGCTAAAAAAACTGTATCAGAACAAAACCATAAAATGATGGTAAAACAATTTACAACTTTAATTGTAGAATATGATTTATATGGAAGCATTAATAAAAAAGTTAATGGCGGAGCAACTCAAAACTTTACAAAAAAAACTTCAGCATTTGATTGCCCATCTTTTCAACATCATTTTAAGGATATAAAAACTCCATATGCGGACTCAGCTGCTAAGGCCAGAGATCAAGACAATCAAGCATGGGCAGGAACATGTTGCAATTATGGTAAAGAGGGTAGAACTTATATATGGGAAAAATCTGGAGGTTACTGCACATTTTCTACATATGTGAATTCAACAAAACTGGTATATGATGAAATTAAATGGTCAGATTGATAAAGCTTTCACCCTAATAGAACTCCTAGTCGTTGTAGCTATTATAGGAATATTAGCTGCAGTAGGTGTGGTTGCTTATAATGGGTACACATCAAGCGCAAGGGTTGCAGTTGCAAAATCTAATCATGCAGCGATTAAGAAGGAAATTTATCTTGTGATCCAAAAATGCGATATTTATGGAAGTGTAACAATGATGAAAGTCTATGGTTCCAAAACTGAAAGTGTAGTTACTTGTTATCAACCTAATCAACGAACATTTATAACAAGATATCTTATTAATCATATGGAGAATAATGGTAGATATACAAATCCATATCCTCCACATCCTGATAATCCTACTGCCTGGAGCGCACAAAGAGCTAATGGTTGTAAAGTGGCATCATGGGGAGGACAATATGTCGGTATAACTCATATTGATTCACCAAATTCCTGGGATCATATAACCTTATGTATTTGTTTTAAGGAGCCGTGTAGTAATTCTGATAATAGATTGGAGGAAGAGATTAAATATGAATAGCAAAGCCTTCACCCTAATAGAGCTCCTGGTCGTAGTAGCCATCATAGGTATTCTAGCCGCTGTAGGAGTAGTTGCTTACAATGGGTATACAGCTAGTGCCAAAGAAGCAGTTTGTAAGAATAATTTTTCACTATTAAAAAAAATGATAGTTCAAAACTATACATTTTGTGAGTTTCAAGACAGCATAACTGTTAAAGGGCAATATACCAATAATACCCCTGGTCAAGAAAGACAGTTGTCTTGCTCTTATAATTTTGGAACAATAGCTGGTGAAACTACAAAGAGTTTTGGCAACTATGCATCAAGCCCTTACGAACCTAATCTAACATACAACATTCCTATTTTGAGTTACATTGGAGACCCACCAATGGATGGTGGTATAGCATATTATCCTGAGAGCGCTGGTTTTAAAGTAAGAACAAGATGCAGGGGAAAAGTTATCATTCAGCAATGGCCAATTTCTCAATATCCATAATGAATAAAATTTATAATAAAAACAAAGGATTTACTTTAATAGAACTCCTAGTCGTAGTAGCAATCATTGGAATTTTAGCTGCTGTTGGTGTAGTTGCTTATAATGGGTATACCGCTAGTGCTAAAGCTAATGCTGTTAAACAAATGCATGTTCAAACTGTAAAATATATAACAAATGAGTCCAAGTTATGTGAATTAGGAAATTCAACTGGAATGAATGGTGAATTAAATTGTAATCAAATTTATATAACAATATCAAATGCAACTATAAAAAATTTTAAGGGAACAAAGAATTTATATAGTTCTAAATTTGATGCACATACAGTATCAGGTAATCAAACAAGCTATCAAAGCAACTCTAATGTTGGTTATATTTTTGTTCAAACAACAAGTGTATCAAAACAAATTATGATATCCAGTTGTGTAAAATTGCCATGCACAGATACAAAAAATTAATTAGTTAATCTTATTATGGTAGAATAATGCAGACTAGAGCAAAAGCTTTCACTCTAATAGAACTTTTAGTCGTAGTAGCTATCATCGGTATTCTAGCTGCTGTGAGTCCGTTTAAATGGCATTGTGGATTCAATTTAGTTGTTCAAATAAGAGTCGGTTTTATTGATCTTTTAGAATGTTATTGACCATAAAAAAGAATTGAAATAGATTTCCAAATGTATTGGGAATACTCATTAAACTTTACAATTAGAATTCGTTTAATGGTTTATTCATGGTGCGGAAAGAAGAAAGCTAACAGTGCCTTTAGAAGTTATGTTTATCAATAGAAGTAGAGCGGTTCAAAAAAGAGCAATACACTCTTAATAAATTTTCATATTATTAAGATATGAAAGTACCGATTCTTTTACCAAATATATTTAATTATCCTTTTACTTATGAAAGTGAGTTAAATTTAAAAGTAGGTGATTATGTAGTTGTGCCTTTTGGTAAATCTAAAATCACAGGAGTAGTTTGGGATGAATTTGAAAAAAAAAATAATAGAAATTTTAAGATAAAGAGTGTTTTAAAAAAATTAGACGTTACTCCATTAAAAAAAACAACTATCAAATTTCTTAACTGGTTTTCAGAATACAATATAATTCCTAAAGGAATGGCTTTAAAACTGGTTTTATTAAGTAGTAATGCTGTAGAAAAAATTCAAAAAGATGCTTACAAAATCTATGACATAAATATCAAAAAAAATTCAATAAAACTTTCTGAAGAACAAAAAAAATCTCTTAAAAAAATGAATGTTTCTAATCAAAAATTTAGGGTTCATGTTCTTCAGGGAACAACAGGTTCAGGGAAGACCATGGTGTATTTTGAAGCTCTTAAAGACATTGTAAAAACAGGATTTCAGGGCTTAATTTTATTACCAGAGATAGGTTTAACCGGTCAGTTTGAAAAAAAATTTTTTGAATTTTTTGGTTTTACACCAGCAATTTGGCACTCAGGTATCACAAAAAAAAAGAAAGAAAATATTTGGAGTGGAATAGCTAATGGAAAAATTAAAGTTGTCATTGGAGCTAGGTCGTCATTATTTTTACCATTTAAAAAACTAGGTTTAATTATTGTTGATGAAGAACATGATCAATCTTATAAACAGGATGAGGGTGTTACCTATAATGCAAGAGACATGGCTATTTCAAGAGCATCATTTGAAAATATACCTATTAATTTAATAACAGCAGTTCCATCAATTGAAACTTATGAAAATATTAAAAAAGGAAAATATAGTATTTCAAGATTAGAACAACGATATCAAAATGCATCCTTACCAAATTATGAAATTATTAATCTTAATGAAACTAAATTAGAAAAACAATCATGGCTTTCAAAAAAAATAATTGAGAAAGTAAATTTTCATCTTGATAAAAATGACCAGGTATTATTTTTTTTAAATAGGCGAGGCTTTTCTCCACATGTACTTTGTAACAAATGTTTTAATAGCTATTCGTGCCCTAATTGTTCAATTAATTTAGTTTATCATAAAAATAAAAATAATTTATTGTGCCATTATTGTGGTTTTAAATCTTCTTTGAAAAGAACTTGCGTAAAAAATGGGGATTGTAAATTTATTTTTAGCGGTCCTGGAGTTGAAAGAATATCTGAAGAAGTTAAAAAAAACTTTCCATCCAAAAAAATTGAGATTTTTTCAAGTGATACTATGAATAAAAAAGACTCTAGTGATAAATTAGAAAAAATAATTAATAATGAGGTTCAAATTTTAGTTGGGACACAGTTAATCTCTAAAGGATTTCATTTCCCTAGCCTTAATTGTATTGTGGTAGTTGATATTGATCTATCCTCACAAGGACATGATTTAAGAGGAGCTGAAAAAAACTTACAATTATATCACCAACTTTCTGGACGAGCAGGAAGAACAGGAAAACCTGCTACAGTGTATTTTCAAACTTATAATACTAATAATAAAATGATTTCAGATTTAACAAATAGTAATCCTGATATTTTTCTTGATAGAGAATTAGATATTAGAAGACAAAACAAGCTTCCACCATTTCAAAGATTTATTTCCTTAATTTTAACAGGAGACAATGAAGTAAAATTAGAAAAAGAAGCTTTTTATTTTAAAAACTTTATCGAAAAAAAAATTAACGGAAGAGTTTTAGGGCCAGTTAGTGCACCAATTTTTAGACTAAAAAGAAAATTTAGAATAAGAATGTTAATTAGGGGCTCAAAATCCCTCAAATTACAGAATTCAATCGCTGAAATTATCCAAAATTACAAATTTTCATCAGGAATAAAACTTTCAGTTGATGTTGATCCAATAAACTTCAATTAACCTTTAAAAAAACGACTTTTAAACGAATGTGTTACTTGAAGACATTATAGTCATATGCTAATTAGAGCGTGATTTTAAAATAATCTTCAACATAACAAAGGTATTAAGTTGAGTAAAAATAAGAGATTTTCAATAACTTCAGCTGAAAGATATTCTTTAGCCTTGTACGAATTAGCAAGCGAAAATAATGTTCTTTCACAAGTTGAAGATCAATCCTCATCTATATTAAATTTGATTTCATCAAGTAAAGATTTTTTATATTTAATTAAAGACCCCACAAACAACCAAGAAGATCTTTTAAAGGTTATAGAAAATATTTCTAATGATAATAAATTTGAGAGTTTATTAAAAAGTTTTTTAAGTTTTTTAGTTACTAAAAGACGTTTTTTTTATGTAGAGCAAATTTTAAAGAGTTTTATTGAAACATGCTCTCAAAAAAGAGGAGAATTGAAAGCTGAATTAAAGTCTGCAAAAGAACTATCTAGTGATGAGATTTCTAAAATCATAGATGAGCTTACTAAAAACTTTAGTTCTAAAATAAAATTAAACTACAAACATGACGAAAGTTTAATAGGAGGCCTAGTAGTACAAGTTGGAAGTACTATGGTGGACACCTCAATTAAAAATAAATTACAACAAATCGAAAACAGAATGATAGAGGCATAAATGGAAATAAATCCTTCAGAAGTAACTAAGATATTAAAAGAACAAATTAAAAATTTTGGTGATAAAGCAGAAGTAACCGAAGTTGGGCAAGTATTATCAGTAGGAGATGGTATCGCTAGAATTTATGGTCTTGATAATGTTCAAGCTGGAGAGATGGTTGAGTTTGCAGATGGATCTAAAGGTATGGCCTTAAACTTAGAAAGTGAAAACGTTGGGGTTGTAATTTTTGGAGATGACAGAAATATTAAAGAAGGTGATACAGTAAAAAGAACTGGAAACATTGTTGATACTCCAGTTGGAAAAGAATTATTAGGTAGAGTTGTTGATGGATTAGGAAA
>Ga0209657_1000404_pt1 | contig 28700 bp, 40 predicted proteins | sample SaaInlV_100m_DNA_FD_184650 | JGI IMG/M metagenome (GOLD analysis project Ga0209657, IMG submission 184650) | Marine microbial communities from expanding oxygen minimum zones in the Saanich Inlet - SI037_S3LV_100m_DNA (SPAdes) (version 2) | ecosystem: Environmental > Aquatic > Marine > Intertidal... | reverse complement strand
CATTAAAGAGGTAGAGGTCATCAAGGAGGTCATCAAGGAGGTAGAGGTACCCGTAGAGGTCATTAAAGAGGTAGAGGTCATCAAGGAGGTCATCAAGGAGGTCCCCGCCTTTGAGACCCCTGTGCCTTATAACAAGGTGAAGTATAGGGACGCGAACTACACCGGGCCCCATACCGCTAAGCCTAAGAAATAACTTTTAACCCACGCGCTATATGAAATATTCACTTCTATTTTTTTGTTTTCTTTTTTCCTCGTGCAGTATAGGCCCTTCGTTTCTTCGCCCAGCGCCTACCGAAGCTCCAGATCCTTCTCCACAGCCGCCCATAGTTGACCCTATTGATTTAATTATTGATGGTAATGGTACTAAGGAATTGGCCCAACAGTCTCATATAAAACCCTTTATGGTAATTTCCCTCCTTGCGGTACTCATTTGCCTCATTCCTTTTCTCATAGTAAGGTATAGGTCTCAAGCGGCGCAACTCCAGGACTGGAGTGTTGAAAAATATAAATCCCTCAAGGATTGGGCCGGGAAGAAGATCAAAGAGATGCGAGATAAAAAGAAAGAAGACTAATGAAAAAAATTCACGTACCAGGAAATTCCTTAGACATTTTCAAAGAGGACGAATTTCTTTCTCCTGAGGAGTGTCGAGAGGGGCAAAATATTTAGGCTTGACAAAAGAGTCTTGACAGTGTAACATATAGAGTTGTTCTTTGTAATTTATGGGGGTGTACCGGATTCGACTAAAATTGGATTCTTACACTGCAAGTCGAAGACGCACTTGGCTTCGTTAAAAGGTGCAATTTTCTTACATGGCAATAAAGCTCGTGTTAAAGTCTTTGGTTTTAAAAGCCGAGGGCTTGCCTTGGCGGCTTAAACACCCGTCACCTCTGTCCTCCTGACGCAGATAAGAAGGAACAGGGGTCATCTATCTGCAAAAACAGAAAAGGTTTACTTGTTAATAAACTGAGTCCTCTGCGTAGCGGGGGTAAATAATTGAAACAAGGAGTTCGATGATAGTATCAACAACTCTAAAAGAAACTATCTAAACTTGTAGGCGTGTATGCTTGAAGATTTTTAGGACGCGGGTTCAACTCCCGCCACCTCCACCACTTTGTGGTTGAGCCTTAATTGGCTACTGATTGATATTCGTGGTAACAATGACTGTACGTTGTTACGAGGGGTTACGCCTCTCCGTATACGAGTGTCCATTCAGTCGGACTGTAAGATGGTACTGTGCGCAAGCACGGTACACTTCGCCAGAAGTATATCCACCAACCCTTACCGATACAGGAGGTATTTGGGGCTATGATCATCGATTCGTTGGAGTGCACACAACCCTATGGGTCAACGAGCAAGTCGGGCCACACATTTTTTTATCCATACAACTAAACCGCTAAAGAATTTAATTGACTAGCAAAGATACATATGATAAGATACTGTCGTGAAGCAAGGGGACAAGAAAAAAATAATAGAAAGACTCGTTGATGTCCCCGTGAAGGGCCTGCGCCCCTTCTGGGCTCGAGAATACACCTTGCTGAACCGCCTTCTTACAGGGGTACCAGATCTTAAGTTTTGGAGTAAAGTGAGCTTTGGAGATAAATTTCCTAGCCTAGCTTACCTGTTGACTGACATAGGGAAAGGTCAGATAAGGCGGAAGTATAATGAATTTAGTTTTGAGATTCCCCCCATTAAGACTTATGATCTAGAAGAGAAGACTGGCGAAGATCGCGAGATCCCTCTTAAGAAAAAAACCATTCGCTCCTTCCTCCGAGATTAATGACGAGTCCCAACGAAACCCTTGAATCCTTTTTAAAGGAAAATAAAGACCATCACTATAACTTCGAAGAAGAGATCTCTTATAAAGTTTCAAGTGGTAGTTTAAAATTTGATTACGAGCTTAACGGAGGCTTTGGGCCGGGCCTCCATCGGTTTACAGGTATAAACGAGGGCGGTAAAACGTCTGAAGCTCTTGAGGTCATGCGCAATTTCCTCGCAATGGACAATGCTCGCGGGATTTACATCAAAGCTGAGGGACGCCTGCCTAAAGAGATGAGAGAGAGATCTGGAGTGCCCTTTACCTTCACCGAAGAGGGGTGGGAAGATGGCTCATGTTTTGTGTTTGAGAGTAATATTTATGAGACCGTTATTGAGCTCATACAAGCTCTCATAACCAACAATAAAAACGGTATTAAATATTGCTTTGTTTTAGATTCTCTCGATGGCCTCATAATGAAAGACGATTTAAAGAAAAGCTTCTCTGATGCCCATAAAGTGGCGGGAGGGGCGCTTCTGGGGGCTAAGTTTATGCAAAAGATGAGTATTGCATTAGCTAAGCGCGGCCATATGGCAATTTTCGTATCACAAGTTAGAGCTGATATTAAACTCGACCCCTACAGCAAGGCTCCCGTGCGGCAAACTACGGCTACAGGAGGAAACGCGCTTCTTCACTTTGCCAATTACATCCTAGAATTCGAGCCTCGATTTAAGAAAGACCTCCTCCTCGAACACCCCCTCCAACCCATAGATAAGAATAAAAACAAAATCTTAGGACACAACGTAAAAGTAACAGTTAAAAAGTCTCCCAATGAGAAAACGAATTACGTGATAGAATACCCTATCCGCTACGGAAGAGTGGGTGGGAAATCTATTTGGGTGGAGCGAGAAGTTATAGATATGCTATACGGGTGGGAGTTCATACATCGTAAGGGCGCTTGGATCACGATGGATACCGAACTGCTCAATCTTCTCAAAGAAGAAAAGTTAGACATTCCGGACAAAATCCAAGGGGAGCCCAAACTAAATGCCCTTCTGGAAGAGCGGGACGACTTAAGGAAATTTTTAATTAAATACTTTCAAGATATGCTATCCACCTTCTCGCAAGACAATATATGAGGTTCAAAACGTTAAGCGGGGGACTGAAGAGACTGTCCCGCTCAAAAAAATACCTCATAAACTGGGCCAAGAAAAGTCGGAGCTTGCGTCAGTTTGAGACGAAAAAGTTCCTTAAAGAATACTGGGAAAACTATGCTGTATTTGAGGAGTTTCCAGTCGCGGGCACCAAGATGACCCTTGATTTCTATAACTCTACCAAAAAGATAGCGGTAGAAGTACAAGGGGAACAGCACACAAAGTACGTCCCGTTTTTTCATGGTTCTAGTAGGGGGAATTTCGCCAGCCAACTAAGAAGAGACGAGAAAAAAAGTCAGTTCTGCAAGATTAACGGAATTAAGCTGGTAGAAGTTTATCCCCAAGATGATCTTAATAAAAAACTATTCAGCACTCAGGGAGTGCACTTATGATTGACAAATGTTGATTTAAAGTGTATAATCTTACGTGGCTCAATTTGATCCAGATCCCGAGAACATTCCAGACTTCACTCTTCCCGAGAAGATGCTGGACCAGCTTTATGAATTTTCAGGCAACGGAGATTCAGGAAAAGGATTTATGTTAGTTTTTGTTGGGCAAACCGGCGCTCCTACCATCTACACCAAGACGGATACCCAGATTATAGAGATGGGACTCCGCAAGGCAATAGAGCAATACCTGCAGCAGTCCGAGCAGGCAGACATAGACAATAGTTTCGGGCAAACAGGCGAATAATTCCATTGACAGGAGGGAGATCTTCTGTTATAATTCCCTTGATGATATATTCTTACGAGCTAGAGCAACATATTCTTGCGGGCCTCATAAAACTCCCAGGAGCCTATGCAGAAATTGCCCCCATCATTTCCGAAGGGGATTTTTATAACGAAAACAGTCACGTCCACCAGACCATATTCAAGGTTTTACGCATGGCGCTAGAGAATGGAGATCAAATCGATGAAATTGTTCTAGCCCAACGCATACTCGACTTAAACATTTCCTTCGAAGACAATCTTGACATAACTAGCTTCGTCCAAAAATTAGGAATGCGAAAGATAAACCAATCGGGACTCATCAACGCAGTCAAAGACCTCAAGAAGATAACTGTGCGGCGCGAGATCTTTAAGTCAGCGCACCAAGTAGCGAAGAAGATGAAGAATCTAGGATCCTCCCATACTTTCGATGAGATAATAGAAGAGGCTGATTCTATATATAATAAGCAGATTGATTTTTACTCCATGGATCGGACGAGTCCCGAGAATATCTATTCCGACATGGAGGCTGTCGTCGAGGAGCGCGGCAATAACCCCATCGACGAGTTCGGGTTCATGGGGCCACACCCACGCCTAAACGAGCTTTATGGCTCCCTCCTAAGGCCTGGAAACATTAGCGTCATCGTGGCTCGCTCTGGGGTTGGGAAGACTACTTTCTGCCTTGATTTTATAAGCAAAGTATCTCTTCAACACGACAATATCCCGGTTCTTCATTTCGATAATGGGGAAATGAGCAAGGAGGAACTTCTTAATCGCCAATGCGCCGCCCTTTCTGGGGTACCCTTAGGACTTCTGGAGACGGGAAACTGGAGGCGCAATCAGGAATGTGTAGATAAAGTACGTGCCGTTTGGCCTAAAATTAAAAAGTTTAAGCTCTATTACTATAATGTAGCGGGCATGGATATCCCCTCAATGTTGAATGTAATAAAACGATTCTATTATTCCAATAATGTTAAGCGCAATAACCCCATGATCTTCAGTTTTGATTACATCAAGACCGTGAGCTCTATGAGAAACAAAGGGAACAACGAATGGGAGGTAGTAGGAGACATGATTACAGCCTTTAAGAATCTTATACAAAAAGAAATATTAGGTGAAGACGGACCAGTCATTGCCATGATAACCAGTGTGCAGAGCAATCGGTCCGGGGTGACAAACAATAGGCGCGTGGAGAATATTGTCCGGGACGAGAGCATTGTCTCTTTATCCGACAGGATTATTCAATTTTGCTCTCATATGTTTCACTTGCGCCCGAAGCTGGCAGAAGAAATTCAGGCAGAAAATTCTCGATTTGGAACCCATATTCTGGAGCCCTTTAAATACAGGCACCTGGGTCAGAATGTATCGCGGGCATTAAACTTGGTAGAAAAAGACGACGGGACGAAAGTTCGCAATCACCTTAATTTAGAAATAAATAATTTTAACATCGAAGAAGTGGGAGACCTACAAGACCAAGTCGACGCGATGGACCTTAACGCTGAGGCGGATGAGGACGGAGATCAATTACCCGTTAATTTATGACCAGTGAGGAGATATACGAGGTTCTCACCTCTCTAGGATACAACCTGCAGGATCGAGGTTCTTACTGGCAAACTAACGCGGTTTTTCGAGATGGAGACAACAAGACGGCGCTACAAATCTATAAAGATACTGGAGTGTGGAGAGATTTCGTTCACAATACTCCCCCCTTACGCTTTGAGAGATTGGTAGAAAAATCGCTTGGAGGAGACAAGGAAGAGGTTAAAAAAATCCTCCACAATAAAAATCTAGATGATTTAGATTTCAAAAGAGACATCGTTCCCCAAAAGATTGAAATGGAAGAAATATATTCTGAGGATTGTTTAAAAAAGCTTTTGCCCCATTACCGTTTTTATAACGATAGGGGAATTTCAGACGAAACCCTAAAGGTTTTCAAAGGGGGCCTTGCGACCCAAGGTCAGATGTATCAACGCTTTGTTTTTCCCATTTATAATGAGCTTAATCAGATTCATGGTTTTTCGGGGAGAGACATGCTCAATAAAGACAACCGCCCCAAGTGGAAGCATTTGGGAAAGAAATCTAAATGGGTTTACCCTGCATATCTTAAAGTAGACGGGCGCCCTCTTCTCAATGTAATCGAAGAGAGTTCAGCGGTAGTAATCGTAGAGAGTATTGGGGACGCCTTAGCCCTACACAACCGGGGCCATCTTAATATTCTAGTCAGTTTTGGACTAGAGGTTGGGCCTGCACTTATTGGATTTCTAGTTCAATTAAACCCTGCTAAGATAATTATTGCGTTTAATAATGACGTTAAGCAGCAAGAAAATCGTGGCTTAAACGCGGCGGTTAAAAACTATCTTAAACTTTTGTCTTATTTTGATTATGGGAAGCTCTTCGTGTGCCTTCCCACAGCTAACGACTTTGGGGACATGGATAAAGAAAGTTTTGAAAAGTGGGAAGATAAGATAGGAGATTTAGACCCCGACACCCATTGCTCCAAAGTTTTAGATTATTCCCGCAGCCTCGCTGACGGGAGAGTATTATCTAAAAAACTTCTCAAGAATCGAAACCTTTTATCAGAGCTTGTAAATGACTAAGCATACTCCCCTCTCGGCCAGCCGAATCAAAACTGCACAGACGTGCTCTTGGGTATACTGGAGCAGGTATAAATTACATTTGCCTGACAAATCTAACGACGGCTCCTCAAGAGGAACCATCTGTCATTTAATTTTTGAGTGTTTAGGCAACCCGCGTCACCGCCACCATTATACTAGGATATTAAAGAAGGGAACCATATGGTCGAGTGACTCCGTGGGGAAGCTCGTATCCTTTCATGCAAAGCGTCTTTTAGTTAATGATGATGAAAATTTAGCCTTGATAGATAAAATGATTGTCAACGGTTTGCGCTATGACTTCTTTGGAGATCGACTAGGAAAACCTACAGAGGGAATCTCCGAGAAAGAATTTAATATAACCGTAGAAGACGGGGAGAAGAGATACTCAATTCGAGGTTTTATTGATAAATTATTCCTCTACTCTCGAAAGAAGCGAGCTATTATTAGAGACTTCAAAAGTAGCAAACAAGTATTCAAAGGTAAAGACCTAACCGATAATCTGCAGAATTTAATGTATTCCCTAGCAGTTAAACACCTCTACCCTAAATACCTGAGCAGGCAATCTGAATTTGTATTCATAAAATTTGATTTAGACGAAGACCTTTTTGGCAATCCGGGGTCGGGCATTATTAGAATGGATGATATTTCAGATCAAGAACTTGAAGGATTCGAGCATTACCTGACGGACGTACAGAAATTTATAGACTCTTTCTCAGAGGATGACGCAAGGTCTAACTTCGCGGCCACTCAAGGTTATCCCTCAGACGGTAGCTTCGGGGGTCCTTTGGCATGCGGGAAAGATGGATACAAGATGTCTCGAGGAGAGCCCGTATTAGATAAGGAAGGTCAGCCCATTGTAGCCTATATTTGCCCCTATCGCAAGCCCTGCACCTACTATGTGCGTATTGATAAAGAGGGAAAGGTAAAAGAAAGTGTATCTGAAGAAGAACGCCATGAACTTCATGCAAATACAAGCGAAGGAGAAATCATAGAGGAAAGACATTATGACGGATGCCCCCATTGGAATCGATCCGACCCCTTTGAACTCTAGAAGTGCCGGGGTAGTTCTGCTTTATGGAGATCTTGTTCTTTTAGCACAAAGATGCAACCTTTTTGAAGGGATGAAAGTTCCCTTCGGAGGGTACTGGTCTCCTTTCGCGGGAGCCATAGAAAGCGGGGAGAGTGCGGCTGAGGCGGCGGCGCGGGAACTATGGGAGGAGGCCGGTAAAAAAGTTTCTAGTGAGCACCTTACTTACATAGGAGAGACCCGAAAGGGTGCCTTCATTTTATATGCTTACGAATTAGATAATTTATTCGTGCCAACCCTCGATTATGAACATACCGAATACGGTTATTTTAAAATTGATACCCTTCACACGAGCCCGAGCCCTACCTGCCCTCTGGTGGTAAAAATGGTGCAGGATTTTCATGAGGGTAGGCGTCATAGTTGGTAAGTAAGGTGTAATCCCTTATATGGGATTTATTAGGCGTAATTTACTAAGCCCCCTCTTTTTATTAGTCTGTCTTGCGCCATTTTTCAGTGGATGCGGGTTACTTTTTTATTTAAAAGAAGATGTAGCGCATAAAGAAATGCGCCAGGCAGGGTATGAGCTCTGCCACATCGATAGCTGTGGGCCTGAGGCCCTGGTGCATATTTTCAAGAGCCTAGGAATACCCAAGACTCGCATACAAATTGGTCAAGAGATTCAAGACCGGGATCACACTCACTATAGGACAATTTTGGGGGCGTTCAACCACAAATTCAATCGTATTACCTGCCCCCCTGAATTATTAAACTATTGTCGAAGTCAAGAATTAATAGTAACAAAGGTTTCTTACGACAGTCTGAGATCGAGTGACGTGGCAATCATCTTAATGAGGGGGCGCAGCCACATAGACGATTGGCACTGGATAGAGTGGCCTAATAAGAGAGAGGTGGTGGAAGCTTTTTTTGGAGTGGACACCAAAATAGTCTCAACTTATTTACTGGTTAAAAAATGAAACGCAAACACAAGTACTTAATCGCTATTGTACTACTGGCACTGCTTCCATTGAAATTAGCGTATAGTGAAGTGGGGCCTCAAATCAAAGATTTTCTATGCGGATGCGATTATTGCGAAACCGTAGACACAGGTTTTCCATTGGACATTTCAAGTCACATGACTCGTTGCCATAGCTGGAGCAAGGGGATGCAGAAGACAATGGAGCTAATGAGACAACTAGAGAAGTCCCAAGTTGAGATTCATGCGTACGAATCTAGGGGAATCGAGGAAAGTTTTTCGCGGGAAAACCTTCCCGATGAGCTGGATCCCTACAAGAACTATGCATGGAAAGAAACAGCACTGTACGGATGGGCCTATGCCCAGAGCAACCAAGCTAATCTTAATACAGACCAATGGATACACCTTAAGGATTTCGGCTGGGTATGGTTAATAGCCAATACAAGAAATCTTACCTATTCATATGACCATGGGTGGCTTTACACTATTTTACATCAGAACTGTCGAGTCCTATATTGGTATAATAGAGGAACGTGGATTTTGCCCAAGAATTTTACTGAAAAGAAATAAATATTTGCATGAATTTAATAATTAATTCTTCTCTCTGCGAGCCTCCGAGCGAGATAAACTGTTTTCGGGACGTTACGCTTTATGGGAAGATTTTTATCTTTGAGGATATCTTATTACACTGCGCCTATGGCACCCGAAGTTTATATTGGAGTTGGCTTAAAAAACATGGAGCTCATGACTTCATCTCTGAGTTGATTCGGGATCACGAGACCGAAAGGGGCTTCTGGATCAGTCCCCGAGGAGGGAATCTTAATATAAATAAAATAGACGTGCATAACCTTAATTTTATTATTTCTGCCATTAAGGGCTTAAGAAAAACTTGATTTTTATCTCTTGCAACCCTATTATACAATGAAGTACTTAAAGGTTTGTATTGTATTTCCACCAGCTCAAAAGCGCCCACTGTAGGGCGCTTTTTTGTTTCTCTCTTGACAACTACCTTTTAATAGTGTACAATATTAAGTGGCAGAAGACGAACACTCCAAACTAGCAGACCTTATTAAATTAATAAAATTCCTAAGGGAAGAGAACGAACAATTCAAAGAAGAGATTAAAAGGCTGAATCAACTTTTAAATGGAGAAGATATTATTAAAAACTCATTAGGGAAATCAAATAAATCATGAAAAACAGCGTCTTAATACTAGCATTACTTTTCGCGGGCTGTAGTCCGCTCCCTCATAATTACCCAACCCATAAGTGCAATGGAGATAAAATCTGTCGATGCAAGAGTTATACTTTCCCCAGTATCGAGACGTGCAATTCGGTCCCTTGCGCTCGATCTAAAACCTGTTTATGCCGTTAAGAGATAAATTATGGGATCACTTTACTACTATTATTGCTTATGCACTACTCCTGATTACTTATCCCTTAATGCTCTGGCGTTGGCGAAAGTGGAAGCATAAAAGAAACCAAGAAATTAAGAAATACAAATGAAGAATAAAAAACTAAAGACGCTATCATTAATCAATTTACTCGCGGGGTATACCATGTGCCTCTTGCTGGTGTTACTAGTCCTATCCAATCGAACCCCGGAGGCCGAAGAAGTTACAGTAACTCAGGAGATAGAATATGCAGATGATTTATTTAACGGGGTTCACGAAGATAATATTCAGCGGGAAAGGGTTTATGTGAGCGGGCATCCCGTGGATCGTCTTACCGTAATAGATCGCGGGGTTAGCTATGATCGCGGGGCGCCAGTGATTTTAAATGATCAGCCGAACGGGGTGGTCCTGAGGGATGAGGTGGCTAGAGGTGGGAGAGATAACGATTTAATTATAAGAGAATTTAACAATGAAACGCATGTTGAAGGACATCGCGTGGGCGGTAGTGACACTAGTCACACTCTACGGGATGTACATGGTGTTCGTAATGGGACTTATGGTCTTGATCAAGGAAATGTCGGAGGCACGACTAATAGAGAAATTGATAGGGGGCTTTTAGACCGCCGCATCAATGAATTAGACGAAGCTTTTTCGGTTACGAAAAGGGAAAAACCAGTGGACGATATAGAAGAATTTGGAATTGATGATTCTGCCCTGTTAGGACTCACCCTAGCTAGGGAGGGAGGAGATGTCGACTTCGAGCTTGATGCCAACCTTAAAGAGGGGGAAGGGTATGGACTACAGAAAGGGGAGCTATATGCATACAACTTTCCCAGTCAAGGAGTTGGAGCCGGTATCGGTTCGAGTGCTGTTGGCGCAGGAGCTGGAGGTGGGGCCGGTATCGGAGGGGGTGTAGGGGAAGCAGTACTGCACGGGCAAACGGTTCCTACATTAGGTGGGATTGGGACATCGAGGGCTATGCCGTTAGAAGGACAGGCTCAAGGAGCGCCGTCTACTGACGGTGTCGGAGGCTTAGTGGGTGGAGCTGGAGCGGGGGGGGCTGCTGGTTTAGTGGCCGGAACTGTTGCAGATAAGCTGGGGCTGGGTATTGCAATAGGCGATGGTATGGGAATAGGAGGAGGCGGTGTCGGACAGGGCGGAGCATGCCATTTTGAACACTTACCCAAAGACGGTGCGCTTCATATTATGATGCACGTGGATGGAAGTGGTAGTATTCTCAACACCAGGAAGCAATTAGATATCATGAAAGATACTTTGCTGAAAACGGCCCTATTGCCATATTATAATAACGATGAATCCCTTTACAACCGGCGCGTAACAATTATGGATGGCAATGGAGAACGGACATTGCAATTCTTCACAGAGGCGGCAAAGAAAGATAATGTACTGGCGCTAGTATTCCAAGACGAGGCTCAACCGGCGTATCATCTCCCCACTTTTAATAAAAAACCGCAAGATCATTACTCAAAAGACATAGGAAAGCTCAAAGCGTCCCTCAATGGTTATGGGGGAGTTTACCGAGGGGTAATGTTCCAAGTGGACAGAGGAAGAACATTCGCGAAGTCATTTAAAGAGTTTGTTGAGAGCGCGTGGAGAGGGGAAGGATACCTGGAATCGAGCAATCTCAAGAAATACCATAAAGACAACAACCTACACCATATCAAGAATAAGGATGGCATTGTGTTTAGCGATGAATACCATGCTAAAGACTCAGGCAACCCGCAATACTACTTAGATTTAATATTTAATGCCTCGAAGAAGATTGGTTTAGACCTGAACATCTACGGAGCTGGGCTTAGTGACGGGACGAAGCGCCATAATGATTGATTTTTTTTAATTTTCCCCTACCATAGAATATGGCTACTGCAAATACCCCTGAGCGCACTCCCGAAGAGATTAAAGCTAACTTAGCTAAAACTAGAGCGGACATTATTAAGACTCAAGCGGAGGCGCGCAAATTAACTGCGGAAGCTGAAACCGCTGAAGCTGAAGCTGCCAAAGCCAAACTTGAGCTCAAAAAACTTCAGGCGGATCGCAAGAGGGTAAAAGCTGGGGACTCGGAAAATCATGTCTATCGCTTCAATGGGGGAGTGGACAAGGCTTCTGTAGCGAAGTGTCGGTGTAAGTTAACTCAATGGTCGCGGTTGTCTCCCGGCTGTGACATGGAAATAGTTTTCGCCTCTCCTGGGGGAGGAATCACGTCGGGGTTTGAGCTTTTTGATTATATTCAACAATTACGAGCGGTGGGTCACAACATAACTACGGGTTCCCTCGGGATGGCTGCATCTATGGCGGGCATTTTACTCCAAGCTGGAGACACCCGCTGGATAGGTCAACAATCCTGGATCCTCATTCATCGCGCTGCCTTTGGAGCTATAGGAAAAACGTTTGAAATTGAAGATGAAGTTGTATGGATTAAACGCATAGAAGAAAGAATAATTAATATTTTTACCAGCCGCTCTAACCTCACTCCTTTAAAAATCAAGAGGAACTGGGACCGTAAAGATTGGTGGATCAACGCGGACGAAGCCCTAGAAATGGGCCTAGTGGATGAAGTTCGCGGAAAAATGCCTGAAATAGATAATGAATAACAAAGACCGCACGGCTATAGAAAATTTAATAATCATTGCGCGGTACATGCAAGACAACAGCGTCCTTTCAGCCAAAGATGAAAAACTTCTGGAGCACTCTATCTGTCGAGCTCAAACATTAATAGGTATAGAAGTGGAGGCGCAGGAGATCCCCGTAGAACTGGGAGACATAGCTGAGTTTGACGTGAATTCTTTAGTTGAGGCGTTAAAAAAAAGAAAAAAGTCTTGATTCCGCCCGGAAGGTATGGTATCATTCCTATATGATACCGCTCTTCAAGTCAGATTATAGCATAGGAAAAAGCATCTTAACTCTCGAGCCTTCTACGGCTACGTCCGATGGACCGCTTAGTATTTTCTCTCTCGCCGAGGAGGGTGGTTTAGATAAGGTGGTCTTGGTGGAAGATTCTCTTACAGGATTTTTAAAAGCGCAGAAAACAGCTGAATCCCTAGGAGTACAGTTAGTCTTTGGCTTAAGGATTTCCATTTGCTCTCAAGCTACCACGGAGATACCTAAAGGGGGAGATTCCACAGAACATAAAATAATTATTTTTGCTCGCAATACGGCAGGATGTAAGCTTCTCAATAAAATTTATTCATGGGGTTTCACGAAAGGCTCGGGTCGCATTGACGGTTCTTTTCTGAAAAAGAATTGGAATGAGGAAGACCTGCACCTCTGTATTCCATTTTACGACTCTTTCATCTTTAATAATTTAATGAGCTTTCATACTTGCGTCATGGATTTCTCTTTTGCTACGCCGACTTTTTTTATTGAAGACAATTCATTACCCTTTGATGCCCTTGTTCGTGGGAGAGTAGAGTCCTACTGTCATCAACATAACTACTCTATCGAAAAAGCACAAACGATCTATTATAATACAGAGGCCGACTTTGCAGCTTATCAAACTTATAAATGTATATGCAAGCGCTCTTCCTTTGGGAGGGGATCTACCTTAGCAAAACCCAACCTCGATCATTGCGGCTCTTCCCAGTTTTCCTTTGAAAGCTGGCAACAAAAAACCCGCACTTAGTGCGGGCTTCTTGGTTAGAGTTATAGTCTAAAAAATTAGACGGCGTCCTTCCCTGCTTGGTCGGGCCCCAGAGAGTAATAAAGGTCCGTAGTATAACGACGGCTAAGTGTAGTAGGATTATACACTTGGTAAGAGCCTTGTGACTCACCCCAGTAAGTGTAAGCGTTGTTTCCGGTAAGACTGTCAACCGTATAGGCATAAGCACTTTCGTGCATGCCACGCATGAGGGCGCGGAAACCGCCATCCTTCCCATCGGTGGACTGGAGATCTGTTTTGAAGGTTGCCTCGGCTTGCCCTGTCTGAATCGCTGCGCCGCCATCGACGGCTGGATCCGCCGCATCGCCATTGGGCTGAAAGAGAGGAACTCCGAGTGGGCTGTTTTCGGTTCCGACTCGATTGCCAGAGCTAGTCAGCAACCACTTGTTCTGTATTGAACCCTTGTATTTTATTGATTCCAGAGGAATGCAGACGTACTCGGTGGCCGCCACCGTGCCGACTGTGATCGAGCCTTCCTTGACGAGTCCTGCGGTTGCGGTAGTTGGTACCGCCGCCGCCTGCGCCGTTATGTTAGCCAGCGGGAAAAGTCCCGTTATCGAATTTAGTGCTTCGTATTTTAATGCCATAGTTTTATATAGTTAAAGGTTTGTAACTAAAAATACACAGGACTCTCCCAATGTGAATAAAAAAAAACTCTTTAGCGTGAAATTCTTTTTTTTAAAAAAATGTCCCTTGACTTAGCGCTCTATAAATGATATTATAGTGGAATGAACAATGAACTTCTAAGATTCCGCAATGACTTAGATTTACTTATCTTTGACTATGAAACGTGCAATCTTAACCTCGGTCTTACGGACAACAAGCCTTGGCAGTTGGCCTTTATAGTTATAGAAGGCGGTAGAGTAAAAGAAAAATGCGACTATCGATTAAAGTGGGACGACCTTTCCGTCTCTCCAGAGGCAGCAAAAATCACTGGCTTTAATCAAGAGAAGCATGATAAGCTAGCCGTCGATCCTAAGAAAGCTTTAGATCATTTCGAAAAGTATCTTTATAATGATAAATTCATTAAAGTCGGGCATAATATCTTAGGCTTTGACGTATATATACATTCCCTACACCGCAGGTTGTTGAATTTGCCTCCCGACTATTCTTATATAAATAACTCCATAGACACTGCCTGCCTCGCAAAGGCCATTAAAAAAGAAATTCCTTTTAAAAACGGAGATCGTCTTGGCTGGCAATATAAGCTCAACGGAATCATAGAAAGGGGATTAAGAGTAAACCTCCAACAGTGCTGTCGGGATTATTCAATTGATTTTGATCCCAAACTATTACATAATGCCCTCTATGATATCGAGAAAAACTATGAGGTATTTAAAAAAATGATTTGGCAAGTTAATTTTTAATGGTAACCGTACAAATAGAGCCGACTGAGCTGGAAGATATTAAATTAATCGCCCAGAAACGTCACAATGCTAAAGATAAATCCTTCAGAAATACAGGGATATTAATCCCGGATCCTGCTAGCGTTTATGCCCCGCATACCATTGGCCTAGTGGGAGAATTTGCATGGGGTAAACACACCAATCAAACTATAGATGAGAAAATATACGACGTTCGCGATGACGGCCAAGATTTTCACAACACAGAAGTTAAGACGATAACTTACTTCGGGGCTGGAGAACCAGAACTAAAGATAAAGCAACAGGAGTTTGCCAGCAAAACTCCCGCCCTCTATGTACTAACACGGGTGGATAAAAAGGACTTGACTAAAGTAGATTTATTGGGTACCATTTCACGAGAGCAGTTTGACAAAAAAAAGGAATCCAAACAGTACGGCGCTCACAATCCGCTTAATTATATAGTAAAGCTTTCAGATATGGACGACATAACCCAACCCGATTTTCTCTCGCGTTTTTCCGCTTATGATGACTGCGTTCCGCCAGGAGTCCTTCTTCCGGAAATTAAAGTGGACCCCAAATACTATAAGAGTCTTGGGATTGACTCTAATATTTCTAATTTAGAATTTTTACACGAGCTATGCAATCGTGGGATTGAAAAATATAACATCAATGAGCTTTCCAACAAACAGGCCTATCATACGCGAGTTGAAATGGAGCTGCGTACTCTTCATGATTTGGGCTTTGTTGATTATGTCCTTCTTAACTGGGACGTGCTTAATTATTGCCATGAGGATAATATACCAACGGGCCCGGGGCGCGGATCGGCGGCAGGATCTTTAGTACTTTTTCTTATAGGGGTTACCGAAGTGGACCCAGTGGAACATGATTTGTTTTTTGAGAGATTTGTATCTAAAAGTCGCGCAAGGAAAATTGAGAAGGAGGGAGTGGTCTACCTTGACGGCAGTCTTTTGGCAGATATAGATAATGATATAGCTTACGAGCATCGTCAGCGAGTCATCCACTATATTGAATCCCGCCACCCTGATCGAACCGCTAAGATTCTCACTCTTAATACCCTTAGTGGCAAGCTATGCATTAAAGAGTGTGGCAAAATTGTGGCTGGCAACGAGGAGTCGGAGGTCAACGCAGTCAGTGATATGATTCCAAAGGCTTTTGGAGCAGTAATGAACCTCTCCCGCGCTTATGAAGAGAGTGAAAAATTCGCGCAGTGGGCCGACGAGAACGACTCTATCTATAAGATCGCTCTCCAACTCGAAGGTCTAAACAAAAATACAGGAGTCCACCCCAGTGGCATAGCTATTAGCCGCTCTAGGATTCAAGACATTTGCCCCCTTCAATTAACTGGAGAGGGGGCCTTAGTGACGGGATATGATATGAATTGGGTGTCCGAACTGATGGTTAAGTTTGATATTTTAGGATTGCGCACTCTTAGTGTTATTTATGACGTGTGCAATGAAATTGGGATCAATGTTAATGATATTGACCTGGAGTCCACGGCTATCTTTTCCCCTCTTGAAAACCTGCGAACCCCTCATGGTCTTTTTCAAATCGAGGCGGATACTAATTTCAAGGTATGTAAAAAAGTTAAGCCCAAAACCCTTGAAGAATTGAGTGCAGTTGTAGCCCTGGCACGCCCGGGAGCCCTAGAATTCGTAGATGCCTATGCTTCTTATTCGGAACACGGAGAGTCTCAAATAGTTCACGAGTTTTTTGCAGATGTTTTAAGCTATACAGGGGGAATTCCTCTTTATCAAGAACAGTTAATGCAGATGGCTGTCAAGGTGGGGTTTTCTCTCGATGAAGCTGAGCAACTTAGGCGCATTGTAGGGAAGAAAAAGGTCAAGGAGATGCCAGTGTGGAAGGAAAAAATTGAAAAGAGGGTGGCCGATTCGGGTCTTGACCCTCAAATTGGGGAAATCCTGTGGGTAGTTGCCCAAGACAGCGCTAACTACTCCTTTAATAAATCCCACTCCCTCTCTTATGCAACCTTGGCCGCGTGGACGATTTATTTAAAATTCTCGCACCCACAACACTTTTTCCTTAGCCTTTTACGAATGACCAAGTTCGAACCAGCTCCTCATGAGGAAATTACGAGAATTTCTCAAGAGTTGGGTCATTTCGGGATTGACCTCCTCTCTCCTGATTTAGTTAAGTCTGAAATGGATTTCTCTATCGAGGGTCAGAATATCAGATTTGGCCTGAATAGCATCAAGGGGGTGAGTGCCAAGTCATTGCAGGCATTGCGAGACTTTAGGGAAAGCGATACGCCCACCAAGTTTGACATTTTTCTAGAGGCAAAGCAGGCGGGACTTAATATAGGAATCGTATCTGCGTTGATACAAGCTGGAGCGTTGTCCACATATAAGTCCAATAGGTCCCTCTTAGCCTTAGAGGCTCAAGCTTTCAATACTCTAACAGACAGAGAGAAAAGGAATGTTTTAGAATTGGGGGAGAAATACGACCACAAGCTGCTTAATATTCTCGCTGATGCTCGGGACGGTAAGTTGCTTGGCGATGATGGGCGTCCCCTCATGACGGAGAAACGCTTTGAAACTTTTCGAAAAAAGTATCAGCCTTATAAAGACATCTATGAGAAGAATAAGAAATATGAAAAGTTCGCCAATTGGTATTTTGAGACTAAGCTCTTAGGTTATAGTTATACAACACACCTTAAAGACGTTTTCCGATCCGACAGATTACTCCTGAGTTCTGCTGACGCCCAAATGGCGCCCAGAAATACGGAAATTAAATTTATTGGAACCGTTGCCGACTGCTTTAAAAGAACATCTAAAAACGGAAACGAATATTTAAAAATCCTCATAAATGACGAGGTGGGATCAGTAGAGGGGCTTTTTATAAATTCTCGCCAACGGCAGGGTCGTGCGTGGGTTCAGAATGATAGATTGGACCGATACCTCGCGCAAGGAAACCCTCTCCCCACTAAAGGAAATATAGCCATGGTGCGGTGCACCAGGGGGGAGGATGTATTTTTTATTGAAGATCTTCAAGTGCTCGATCAGAAAATTTATATGAAGCTTAGCGACCTCAAATAAGGTGTACATAGAGATGATGAATCAAGCGCACAAGCCAAATTTTACACCCCGACTCAAACGTGCTCTTTCTAGTGCTCGGGAGGCGGCGGTAGATTGTGGAGTTAACATTATAGACATTGATCACCTTGCACTAGGAATACTGAGTCTAAAAACTGGACCAGTAAACCACATACTGTACTCCCTGAACGTAGACGTGGGGGATTTTTATAATTTCCTTCAAGATGCTGTCATTGTAAAAAATGTTCTTTCTTCAGGAGGGGGAGAGGGGCATAAAATGGGATATTCCAATGAGGTTAAAAAACTATTTGCCGTGGCGTGCCTTTTTGCGCAGCGCATGGAGCATGGGTATGTGGGGCTCTTGCATTTCGTTCTCGCTCTGTGCAAGAATGAAAACGGAGCCTTTTCTGAGTACCTCAAGCATAAAGAAGTTAACTCGAGTCAAGTAATCAATAAAATAAAAGCATTTTTCTTAAACGCCGACACCTCCGAGACCGAGAACTCCACAACCCCCTTCTCCCAGCCCCGATCTGCGGCCCCGCATCCGATCCCTACCTCCAAAGAGGCCTTGCTCACCTATGCGACCAACTTTAATGAACTCGCGCTCGGTGGAAAAATAGATTCCATTATAGGGAGGGAGAAAGAAATAGAGGGTATGGCAGAGATTTTATGTCGCAAGACCAAGAATAACCCTATCCTACTGGGAAGTCCGGGGGTGGGAAAAACAGCTATAGCGGAAGGCTTGGCCTGTAAGATAGTAAAGGGGGAGTGTACGGATTTTTTATTAAATAAGGTGGTTTACGGCCTGGATTTAGCGTCTATGATCGCCGGCACCAAATATCGGGGGCAATTTGAAGAGAGACTCAAGAAGGTGGTGTCTGAAATAGAAACAGACGACAATGCTATTCTTTTTATCGATGAGATTCACACTTTAGTGGGGGCTGGCAGTGCTGAAGGCACAATGGACGCGGCCAACATCCTTAAACCTAAGTTGTCCCGTGGAAAGCTGAGGTGCGTGGGGGCGACGACAAGAGAAGAATACAATAAGACTATTCGCAAGGACGGAGCTTTGGACCGACGTTTTCAAGCGCTCGCGGTGTCGGAGCCCTCAAAAGAAGATAGTCTGGAAATTCTTCGAGGAATTGCTCCCAACTATGAGGATTTTCACGGCGTGAAATACAAAGAACCTCTCCTGAAACTTATTTGTGAGTTAGCTCAGCGCTACATTACTAATCGAAATTTTCCCGACAAAGCTATCGACCTCTTAGATCAAGGAGGCTCTCGCGCAAAAATCCGAGGACTGCGCCGCCCCGCTGAGGCTGTTCTCCTAGAAAAACAAATAGAAAAAAACTTCGCCAAAGAAGACGGTGAGACATCGGCCCGCAGGAGGTCTGGCATCAAACAGGAGCAAGAGAAACTATTCAACTCATATAAAGAAGTCCTTCAGAAATGGTCTTCACACCAAAAAGCTACCATAGTGAAGAAGAGCGACATTCTAGAAATTGTATCTTCCAAAACGGGTATCCCGGTCTCGGAGCTGGGGCATACTCAAGCGCGTTCTATTTTATCCCTAGATAAGAGAGTTAAGAAAAGGGTTATAGGACAACAGGAGTCAATCAACCGCATCCACAAGACCATCATTCGAAATAAATCCGGATTAGGTAATCCTGATCGCCCATTAGGATCGTTTCTTCTTCTCGGAATGTCCGGAGTGGGAAAGACCTATCTAGCCAAAGTATTAGCAGAAGAGGTGTTCGGGTCGGCAGAGCGTTTGATTCACTTGGATATGAGCGAGTTTGGAGAGAAACATTCTTCTTCCAAATTGATAGGTGCATCTCCGGGCTATGTAGGATATGAAGAAGGGGGAGGGCTCACCGAAAAAATAAGAGAGAACCCATACAGTATCGTATTGGTGGATGAAATAGAAAAAGCGTCCCCAGAAATAATTAGTTTATTTTTACAAATCCTAGACGAGGGAAAATTAACCGACAATTTCGGGCGAGCGGCCTATTTTAAGAATGCTCTCATTATTTTTACCGGAAATTTAGGGGCGGAGTACTTCTCTAAAGGAAGCACTGTGGGATTCTCCTCTTCCCGATCTTTGCCGGATGAAAAAGTTAAGGAAGAGGCAAAGAAATTCTTTAGTCCTGAATTTTTAAATAGGCTTGACAACATCCTTGTGTTCAATAACTTCTGCGAAAAAGATATCCAAAGTATCGTTCATATTGAATTAAATAAACTGAAAGATAAGCTAGCAGACAAAAACATCGGAATATTTTTCGCTTCGGAAGTGATCACGTTCCTGACGTCAGCTACTGTAGAGGAGAAATGCGGGGTTCGTTCTCTGAATAGACTGATTGAAGATAAAATTGAGTCCCTTATCGCGCATAGGTTAGTGGGGGGCCAGTTAGGGAAGGGTTCTGTGGCCAGAATAGAAGTGGAAAACGGTAAATTTGTTTTGAAAATTACTTGACTTGGCCCTTATCTCGTGCTACACTTGTAGCTCAGAATAAATCCAGATCATGAATATGTTATACAAAACCAAGACCTACCTCGTGGGTCACATGCAATATCTTAGCGGAAGAGACTGGAGGGAGGAGGTTACTGAAAAATTAACTCCTCTTGAAATAACATGCTTTAATCCATACAAAAAGCCTTTTATAAAGGATGTAGAAGAAGATGAAGCATCAAGAGAAGAAATGGAAACCTGGATGAAAACCAAGCAGTATGACAGAGTTACTGAAAGACTAAAAATGGTTAGAGCTTATGACTTAAACTTAGTTGACCGCTCTGACTTCATTATTGCCCATCTTGTTCCTGATGTAGCAAGCTGGGGGAGCGCGGAAGAAATAGTTACCGCAGTAAGAATGAAAAAACCAATTTTCATAAGCATGGAGGGAGGTAAATCAAAAACACCATTATGGATGTTGGGAATGTTACCTCATAAATATATTTATAATTCTATCGAGGAAATCATAGAAATGTTATATGCCATAGATAATGGAAACAAAGAAATAGATTCAGACCGCTGGAGACTCCTAAGAAAAGAATTCAGGTGAGAGCTTTAAAATATTCAGACATCTCCTTGGTTCCTAAGTATAGCGAATGTGAGCAGCGCAGTCATTGCAGTACGGAGGCACTTCTTGGAGGGAAACCCTTTCGCCTGCCCATTGTTCCGGCTAACATGAAAGCGGTGGTGGACGAGCAGCAGTGCCATTGGCTAAGCAAGAATCATTATTTTCATATTATGCATCGATTTGACATTGATGTACAGGCCTTTATTGAAAATGCCAATAGGGAGAGCTGGCCCATTATCTCTGCTAGCTTAGGGGTCAAACCCCACGATCAACAAATTGTCTCTAATATTAAAACGTCGGGCGCGCGTTTAGACTTTCTTACATTAGACATTGCGCACGGCCACCTTTCTTTAATGCAACGAATGATAAGATATTGCAAGAATAAATTACCCGATACGCAAATCATTGCGGGGAATGTGGCCACACCTCAAGGAGTGAAGGATCTCGCTATGTGGGGGGCAGATATAGTAAAAGTGGGAATAGGTCAGGGATCTCCTTGTACCACAAAAGACAAAACAGGTTTCACTCTTCCAATGTTCACTTGCGTGAAAGAATGTAGCCAAGTCTTTATAGGGGACAGCTTTGAGGATTCCCAGCGAGTACCTATTATAGCAGATGGAGGCATTCAATGTAATGGAGATATCGCTAAAGCTCTTGTGGCAGGAGCTGATTGGGTCATGGCTGGGGGACTCTTTGCCTGCTGCGTAGATAGTGCTGCCCATTCCATCATGGTTGAAGGCTCACTGCACCGAGCCTATTATGGGTCAGCCAGCTTTGAGAATAAAAAAACGCGGGCGCACATTGAGGGCACCTTAAAAAATGTCCCCTCTTGTGGGCTTACATTTGAGGACAAACTTGTAGAAATTAAAGAAGACCTTCAGAGTGCTATTAGTTATTCAGGCGGAAAAGACTTGACTTCGCTCAACAAATCTGTACAATATAGGGCAGTATGAAAAACATATGGAGAGTGATTGGTTTTTTTCTAGGACTTGGTCTTATTGGAGCTTGCATGGAACAAGGAGACGCCTCCCCCCTTTGTGCTTTTCTTATGGTCTACTTGGGGTATCATTTTATTTTCAAAGGCATAACGCTCTCCCCCAGGGAATACGACCCCATTGATTTTGTTTCAGATGATTTTGATTATAGACAATAAGGACTTACAATATGAATTCGCTTTTAACGAGAAAGAACAAGACTCCATTCAAGGGCTTATCGATGCATTCCTCAGCGCCTACGACACGAAAACATGGGAGACGGCATCTTTAATTCTCGTTCGAAGTGGCAAGTTTCTTTATGTTATCAAAAATATTTATGGAAATGTGTCCCGAAGTTTATTACTATCAGACATACAGAAATTAATTAACAATCACCTCAATAAATGAAACAGCTATACATTCAAGGTATTTTTAACGAAATGGCTGGCTTGCGCGACCAAAGCGTGGCCGATCTAAACGTCCTCCTCGACAGCACTGCTAGTACAGGAAAGAAAGGGAACTCGAAAGAGATAGTCCAAAAAATTGAAGAGCTTATGCATTATGATTCTATCATAACATGCATGCAGCGCTACTTCTCTTCGCCAGCCGAAGCTCCAACCGAAGAGTCGGCGGGAAAATAAGATTTAACAATAAGAAAACCCAAACCCACAACATAACTTAACTCTATGAAACAACTATACATCCAAGGTATATTCAACCAGGCTGCAGGTCGTCGAGACCAGTGCGTAGCAGATCTCAATGTAATGCTTGATGCTACTGCTTCGACGGCAAAGGGAGGTAATCAGTCCCAAGACATCAAGAACAAAATCGAAGAGGTTACCCATCATGATGCGATGTTGCTCTGCATGCAGAAATATTTTTCTCCTCCCGCTGCGGACGGTAACGCTCCCCCTGCGGACGGAGATGCTCCGACTCGCGTTTTAGACGAAGGAGAGACAGAGAGTTCCAAAAAGAAGTAATTAAGTAGGCGTTCCACAATACATAATAAAATCCCAATGACAGACAATAATAAAATCCCAATGACAGACAGTAAAGAAGAACAAAAAAGCGACTGGAAACAGCGCGAGCTTGGAGCCCTATGGAGGCGAGAAGGTAAACAACAAAACTTTTTATCCGGAATGATCCGAATTGGAGAGTTTGGAGTGGAAAAAGAAATAAAAATAGTGGTCTTCACGAACAAGGGGAAGATTAAAAACGAGAGAGCCCCAGATTTTATTGTTTATGAAGATCGCCCTCGCCCCACTGATCAGCTTCCTGAGAATGCCTCTAAGGAGGACTCTCCAGAAGAGGTTTTGATCGAGTCCTCGTCCGAAGAGCCTGAAGAAGTCCCGGCGGGATTTTAGGTGCAAGAAGAGCTACAGTATGCGCTAGTAACGAGCAGTGCCCTGCCTTCAGAGATACAGGAAAGTGAGCACTATATTGGACTAGACAAAGAGCAATGGCTAGACTTAGTAGACTACTCGACAGAGGTGGTAAAAGCGGACGAGAAACAAGAAATATTATTTCTCATAGTGGCCAAGGGGACTACCGAACAGCAAGCTGAAGATGATCTGCGACGCCAGTCCAAAATCCAAGAAAAAACTGATCTTGCCGAAGAAAATGCCGACCTTAAAGCCAAGCACAATCTCCTTCAGTCCCAACTAAATGAAATTCTCACTAGTAAAGAAAAGCTTGCTAGCAAACTCTCCAGTCTTGAGGATTTGGAGCGCCTAGAAATGGAAGAACAAACTCAAGCGTTCCAAGCAGAGAGTCAACGTAAAAGCAAGTTACGCAGTAAATCTATTTCCCTTTTCAATGCCCTTTATGAGCGCTAAATCTTCACCTAAGTCTACCCCCGAGGAAGAAGAGGCAGCACTGCTCAAACTCCAACAGAAAGGGGTGGAATACTCTCGAGCGAACGAGGAAACCCTTAAGGCTCGAAAGTTTGGGGCTGATTTTCAGGGAAATCTTACGGAATTTAGCTTAATATTTGAGTGGGTCTGGGAAGATGCTGAGGCCAAAGTCCTGATAGAGAAGGCTACAGGAGACTCCTTCAGTGGTTGGATTCATATTCAGGACGACACCCTAGACCCTAATACCTATCCAGGGCAAGAGCAAAAAATAAAATTTGAAGCAGGAATTGTTAAATTTATTGAATCAGTAGAAAGTAATGAAGCAACTAACGGATAAAGATTTCGACAAGGTAATTTTAAGCTCTCCCGGAGTGGTTGTAGTAGACTTCTTTGCTACATGGTGTGGCCCTTGCAAGTCCATAGCTCCCATCCTAGAGGAATGGGATACGCAATACGAGGGGGTTTCCTTTTTTAAAGTAGACATAGATAAGAGTCCGGGATTAGCGCAGCGATTTAAAATTGCTTCTGTCCCCACTTTCAAATTTATTAAGAACGGAAGGGTGATTAGCACCCAAACCGGGGGGGCTCCCGGAGCTATAGAAGCCACCGTCCGCAGTCTTCTCGAGTCCACGCGCCCCCTTTGACATGAATACCTCTAGGCGCGAGGTTTTCTACGTAGTCACCCGAGACGGGAGAAGAACCAGTCCTTCTAATTACTGGACGCGTAGGCAAGCGGAGGATGAGGCTGCCCGGATTAAAAGATATTTGCGAAAATGGAAAGATGGTGACGCTCGACTAATAGAAATCCGAAAAACTGGCGAGCCAGATTCTATTATTTAGTGTACTTTAAAGAGTAATGAATTATAGGATAAAATACTTCCTTGACCAACCCACAACTCCTCATTACCGAATCTTTCATGCCTTAGACGAGAGCACTGCGAAGGAAATGCTAAAAGCGGGCCTCGCTGAGAGCGGTTACGCAGTTAATATAGTAGATGTTCAGGAGTATAAGCCTGTCAGGCACGAGCGGGAGAATACTTCAGAAGGTCAATTTACAAATTAATATATAAAATGTAGAAAAGAGAAGGGGATAATCATATTATTCTATATGACTCTTAATAAGGACGGTTCTACAAGAAAGGCAGGGAGCGGACGCCCTCTCGGCTCAAAATCTTTCCTAAATGTAAGACTAGTGGATTTGCAAAACTTCGTGGGACCAGGCACCCTTATCCCTGTCCGTAAGGTGTGGCTGCACGAGGTAGCGGTTCACTTAATAGATAAAGTGGAGGAGAAGAATGAATCTTCCCAAAAATAAACGTAAGCCTGGAAGCGGACGCCCACGAGGGGGAACTTCCTTTACCAACATCACTATGAGGGAGTTAAACCTTTTATTTAATGAGGAGGATCTAATAAAAGTTAGCCGAGTTTGGTTGGAGAAGAAGGGACTCAGACGTGCACTGTCTCGGTGTAAAGAGTTAAATGAGGATACTTTGGGGGAATAAGAGTGTATTAGAGTGGTAGCGCAAGTAAATGGGAACATCTCAACCAACTCAACCGACCTTCGTCGATGTAGCCAAGCACAGGAAATACCGCATTCGCAGACCTTCTCCCGAGCAGAAGCGACGTCATGTGGACTTCGTTATGAGCGGTCTCACCCCTAGCAAACGGACACAGTCAGTAACCCTCGACATCAAATATAGGCACGGGAAAAATTCAGACAAGTGGCACTGGTTGGAGTTTAAAAATCCCCAAAGTGAAGCTGGGTGGCTGTACCAGGAGTCGGACTTTATAGTTTTCGAGAGAAGAAAAGATTTTATTATTGTAAACAGGAAGAATCTAGTAAACTGGGTGAACATGACTTCTAAAATTCGCCACGACCTTCCCTACGTAAAGGATAATTGGGCGGCAAAGTATCGTCTTTACCGTCGCCCTCGTAAAAATGAAACAATTACACAAATTCAAACCGACGACCTTCTCGACATAGAAGGGACTCATATCTGGAGCAAAAATATATCATGAACTACCTTATACCTAAAGGCAAAAACGGCTTTTTTTACGAGCCTGAAATTAAAGAAGTATTAATTAAATACAGTAAACTTAAAGCATCCCTCTCAAATGAAGAGGTTCTGGAGTCCCTGACAAAGGAAATTGGAGAGAGAATCCGCAAGATTCCTTTTGATACTGTGGCGATAGATGAGCCACCCATGCGTCACCTGAAAGAGTTTTCCTCAGACCCTATGCTTTTTGCAGACGGAAGCCGTATTGACACAATGCACGGATGTCCAGATGTAAAGATGGGTTGCGAGAGTGAGTGAACTGCTGGATGTAGCCCTGAGAAGTGGCTGGACTTTCCTAGGTAGCTGTGTGTTTCTTTTATTGGGGGGATTCTCTATTGCGCTGTCTTTTTATTGGCTAACGCGCTATCGCGAGTTCAGACATGAGGAAGGGGAGAGAGAGAAGGCTCAAAGACTTTATGAAACTATTTCTGAAATAATTTCCCGCAAGCCTCCATTTAATTAATTTTTTCTTGACTCACCTCTTATAGTGTGATACTATTTAGAAGTGAAAAAGAAAAAGATACATGCTTCCCCCATGGAGTACCGAATTTGTTATATCATTAATAATTCGGTGAGTGAGAGCGTTCAATACTACAATGTTTATCACTCTAGCGAAGCTATAGACTTCTTAGCTCATACACTTCGCTCAGGGCATGTTCACGGTGGGAACCTTTTGATTTTAAGGGTGGAGGAGTTTGATCGTTTTGGAAATAAATGGGTGGAGAGAACTGCAACAGCAATAGAGTACGCGTCTTCTCCTGAGATTTTTACAGAGGAGGGTCAAACATGGTTGCGCTCAACTACGACATCTTAGAGGTCTTTAGAAATATTAATCATGACTGGCTTCTCTACGCCTCTTCTGAAAATGTTTTTTTTGACAAGAGAACATTTAAAAAAATCCCAAGCGGTGCCTGCGTGGGAATTACCTTCTCCGCTTCCTCGGCGGAGAGTGAAGAAGTTGTATTATTTAAACACATTCAGACTACTAACCCCTCAAAACTTAAAAAATCTCTTGACACAGCGACCAAATGGAATATAATGGAGGGGTGCCAGCAAGAAGAAAACGATTTAGATTATTTTTTAAAACCCAACGAACCATCTATCGAAATCAAGCTAACTCAAGCCAATGAACAGTAACACTCATGCTATAATAAATTATTGCCTTAATAGGTTTTGTCCTTGGGCTATAATACTAACTTTAATTGCAACTAGTTTAGAGTTGACAGACTGGAGACCTTATGTTATAATAGGTTTAATATTTTTTATGGATAGATTTCAATTCAAGGTGGGATATAGCGTCGGGTACTGTGAAGCTAATGGGATTGATCCTACGAAGCCTGGTATTACGAAAAAGAGGAAAAAAAATATTCAAACAACTGACAAAGAAGTGGACGATAGATGATAAGGAAATTATACCAAAAACTAAAGAGTCTAGACGCGCTTACGCGCAAGGCATTCTATAACCCTCGCTACTATGTAGTGTACCGAGGAAGAGACGACAAGGTGAAGACCTACCAAATTGGGCCTATAGACCTATGGAGTTCATTTGGGAACAAAAGCGATGCCCGCACCAATGCGGGCTTTAAAGCTTATTGTTACGGGCGCGACGAAGTCCGCTCCTTTCGGCACGACAGAATAATATCCTTAACAAAGAAATAAAATGGCAATTAATTATCCCAATCTCGATGGGACCAGCAATCCCTATATTACTCCCCCCCCTTCTCCTGCAGCCTCCACGGACGTAGTAATATCCATCAGCGGAAACGTTGAACACGGTGGACATTCCAAAGCTACTGCTGAGGAAGTCGAACAGTCTCTGCGTGGGAACTATCAATTAGTAGATCCCCAATGCGCTACCACTACACTAAGCGGTACCGTTTTTAAGTTCAGCGCCTGGTGGCAGCTGGAAGATGAATTTACTAAAATGAATTCGCGGATAGAAAATCTAGAGAGTCTATTGGCGAAACACGAGAGCGCCCTGCCTCGATATCTCCCCGAGGAAGAGAATCGTCCAGCCAAGAAGACCACTCCTAAGAAGCGTGGACGTGCTGCCAAAAAAACAAGCGCCAAGAAGTAAAAATGAAAAAATATGGACTTTTTATTAGAATTCTTTCTGGCAGCGGCTACTATATCGCTGTTAATTCTAACATTTAAACTTAAAGACTCCAAACTTAACGCCGATTCGCTCAAGGAACAAGCTAATTCCTTAAGGGATCAACTCAACACCTCTAAAGCCTCACACGATCTCCGGGAATCCAACCTTCACCGAACTATATCAGGATTGCAAGACGTTCTCTCTGAAGAACAAAAATCCATAAAAGCAAAAGAGCTTGAGCTCAAAAACCAAGAAGCGGCGCACCTTAAGAGTATTTCTACGGTAGAAAAAAACCTAGAAGAAGAGACTGAATCCAGAAAAAAGACCCTATCCCAAAAGAAAAGCAGCGAAGTAAGATTGGGTCATATAGCTGAAACATTAGCTCCATTTTTAGATCAATTTGATTTTGACCCCGAAAACTGTACATTCCTAGGTAAACCTATAGACTACATATCATTTGATGACGACGCAGTAACCTTAATTGAAATAAAAAGCGGCAAAAGTCAACTCAACGCAAAGCAGAGACACATAAGAGACTTAGTAAAAAACAACCAAGTAAACTGGAAAGAAATAAGAATACAATAACTTTCATTAATAATATAAATATATGAATAATAAACTAGTAAAACTAATTGCCCTTCTAGGGCTTTCTATTAACGTCGCTTCTGCCGAAGCACCCGAAGTAAATGGCAATCTCGGAACTAAGTTTTCGTCTGACTATCATCGTCGGGGGCAAGTCGTCTCTCAAGAAGCAGTTCAAGCGCAAGTTGGATTCAATGTTGGCCTGGGGGGTGTAGATATCTTCGGTGACTTCTTCACCAATCAAAGCACGGATTCTGATGGAGGAAACAACGATGAATTGACCGTGGGACTTGGAAGTTCGTTCTTTGAGGATAAACTTAACGCCTATG
>Ga0209657_1000402_pt1 | contig 28716 bp, 19 predicted proteins | sample SaaInlV_100m_DNA_FD_184650 | JGI IMG/M metagenome (GOLD analysis project Ga0209657, IMG submission 184650) | Marine microbial communities from expanding oxygen minimum zones in the Saanich Inlet - SI037_S3LV_100m_DNA (SPAdes) (version 2) | ecosystem: Environmental > Aquatic > Marine > Intertidal... | reverse complement strand
TCTGCTAATTTTCCAGGAAGGCCACTCAATTCTAGAGCACCTTTTCGTCTTACATTTTCTCTTGCTTTTCTTGCAACATCTCTTGCCATGGCTGCCTGAATAACTTTAGCTAAAATTATTTTTGCAATAGTTGGATTTTGATCAAACCAGATAGAAAGTTTTTCATTCACAACTGTCTCAACTATCATTCTTACTTCTGATGAAACTAATTTATCTTTTGTTTGTGATGAAAATTTTGGATCTGGTATTTTGGTAGATAATACACATGTTAAACCTTCTTTAATATCGTCCCCAGAAATTGCCAATTTATTTTTCTTAAGAAGGTTATTTTCATTTGCATATTTGTTTATAACTCTCGTTAAAGCACTTCTAAAACCTAACAAATGGGTTCCTCCATCTTTTTGGCATATATTGTTAGTATATGGAAAAATATCTTCAGTGTAGCTTGCATTCCATTTTAAAGAACACTCTAGCTCTATATTATTTTTTTTACCTTCTATATAAATTGGTTTTTTGAATAAATCATTTCCATTTTTATTTTGTAGTTTTTCTCTTTTTTCATCTAAAAAATCTACAAATTCAAGAACTCCTCCTTCAAACTTAAATTCTGTTACTTTTTCTTTTTTTTGACTAGCATCAGTAAAAATAATTTTAATTCCTTTATTTAAGAATGCTAATTCTCTCATTCTTTTAATTAAGATATTTGCACTAAATTTTATTGAAGAAAATATTTCCTTTGATGGTAAAAAAGTTATTTGTGTTCCTGTATGTTTAGATTTTCCTGTAACTTTTAACGGAGATTTAGCTTCTCCGTCTTTAAATTCAATGAAATGTTTTTTTCCATCTCTATTGATCTCTAATTGTAGTTGTTCTGACAATGCATTTACAACTGAAACACCAACCCCATGTAATCCACCAGAAACTTTATAAGAGTCATGATCAAATTTACCTCCAGCATGAAGTTGAGTCATTATCACTTCAGCTGCAGATTTTTTTTCACTTTTATGAATATCAACGGGAATCCCTCTACCATCATCATTAACAGTTATAGTTCCATCAGGATTAATTTTTACATTAATATTTTTGCAGTGCCCTGCTAAAGCTTCATCAATAGAGTTATCAACAACTTCATAAACCATATGGTGTAAACCAGTGCCATCATCTGTGTCACCAATATACATTCCTGGTCTTTTTCTAACTGCCTCAAGACCTTTTAAAACTTTAATTGAGTCTGCTTGATATGTATTTTTATTTGTCATTTTTTTATGTTTAGGAAAAAATGATTATAACATTTTTTTAAAAAAATGCTTATTTATCTTCATAAAAATAACTTTGAAGTGCCTAATTAGGCTTTAATAATAAGGTAAATTTAATGGCGGAGAGAATGGGATTCGAACCCATGAAAGGATTGCTCCTTTACACGCTTTCCAAGCGTGCGCCTTCAACCACTCGGCCACCTCTCCATTTAAAGTTTTTATTTTTTTTTAATTGCCAGATTATTTTGAAAAAAAACTATTTGTAAATCTTTAGAGTATAATTCTAAAAATTTTTCGATACCTGCATATGATTGAATTTTTCGATTTTTTTCGTATTGTAAAAAATCATCAAAAAAAATGAGTCCTCCTTTTTTTAAAATTTTAAATGCCTCTATTGCGTCGGATAGTATATCTTCTCCATTATGAGAACCATCTATATAAATAAAATCAAAATTTATCTCTTTTCTAAAAAGCTTTCTCATTGAGATAACTGAGTCATCTTTTATTTTTGAAAAATTAAATTTAGATAAATTTTCATCAAAGGCATTTTCGACTTTATTAAAATCATCTGTAAGTGATTTACTATTTTTATTTGGTTCACCCCATATATCCAAAAAATAAGCATTTACAAATTTGAATTCTGACAATACATAAAAAGATGAAAGACCCTCATAACATCCTACTTCTAAATAATTAAATTTTTCATTTCTATCTTTTGGTAAAAAATAATTAAAAATCTCAAAATTGTTTAAAAACCATTTATTTGAAAACTTTTTATTTGAGATTTTATCAATAAAATCTATTTTTTCTTTTGAGTATCTAACTTTGCACTTTTTTTTTAATAATTTAGATTTATAGTAATAAAAAAAGTACTTTAATTTTAATAATAACATATCTAATATTATATTGAATTTCTCAAAAAAATAAAATGATACTTGTAACCGGATGTACAGGATATTTAGGATTTCATATATGTGAACATCTTAAAACTAAAAAAATCCCTTTCTTTGGAATTGATAATTTTTCAAGATCTAGTGAAAAAAATATAATAGATAAAAAAAAATTTTTAAAAATCGATATTTCATCTAAAGAATTACCCAAACTATTAAAACAAAAAAAAATAACTACAATTATTCATGCTGCTGCTTATTCTTTTCCACCAGAGTCTGAAGATAACAAAAAAAAATATTATAAAAATAATATATTAAAAACAAAGATGTTTATTGATTATTGTCATAAAATTAATATTAAAAAATTTATTTTTTTTTCAAGTTCAAATGTTTATAACTTTAATACTAATAAAATTAATTCTGTAAAAGAGAGTCAAAAACTATTTCCAAAAAATTATTATGGACAAACCAAGCTTATTATAGAACGGTATTTAAATAAAAAATTTGAGACTTGTTGTATACTGAGATTATTTAATATTGCTGGTTATATTAATAATAGTCATTTTTATGAATTCAAAAATAAACACAGAAGAATTCTTCCAGTTATAAATGAAGCATTTAGAAAAAAATTAACTTTTAAAATCAATTTAATCGAATCAAAAGGGAAGCCTGTTTTCCCTGCTAGAGATTTTGTTCATATAAAAGATTTTCTAAAAATTATTTTGATACTTTTAAGAAAACAAACTGCAAATAATTTAATTCTAAATGTTGGTAACAATAAATTAATATATCTAAATGAAATAATTAATGTTTTTGAAAAAAAATTAAAAAAAAAAATTAATTTTAAAAAGGTTATTTCTAGTAAAGGAAATTTAAATTACACTTTGTGCAACAATACTAAAATCAAAAGAAAATTTAATTTTAAATTTAAATTTGACCTTAGTGAAATAGTAAAAAGTTGTATTAATAAGAAAATTATATAATCCAATTTTCAAATAATTCTCTATTATCAATTATATATTCTGGAAAATGATCTCTGGTAAATTCAATTTTAGAAAGTGTAATATCTCTTCCAAACAAATCTTTATTTGACTTCACTCTATCTTTAATTACTTCTAAACTATTATTTTCTTCTGTATCAAGTTCTGCATGAGTCCATGCTTTAATTTTTTTTTGTATCTCTTTTTCAGTCATTAAATATGAAAAATGCCAACCACCCCCTTCAAAGATCTTAATTCTTTTAAATTTATCAAATCTAAAAAAACTATATTTAAGATTTCTTTTATCAATTGATCTTAACCAACTAAATGACTTCAAATTTTGGAATTTAACAACTCTACTACCTTGCCAAGTTTTTTTATACTGATCTGACATAAGATTAAGCTTATAATAAAAACAATATTGATTACAAATAACAACATTATTTTTAATATTGGCTAATTCTTTTATTATTTTTGGATTTATTATTTCATCTGCATCTGAATAAATTACCAAATCATTTTTGCTTGCATTTTTAAGTCCTTTTTGTAAAAAATTTCTCTGATAATCCTGTCTCTCCCAAACTCCCAAATGATTGGGGAATTTTTCTATTTTTAAATAAATAATTTTTTCTTCAAAATTTTTAAATTTTTCAATATCAAATAAATAACCTTTAATATTTCCTCTATGATCATAATATGATTCACATATCACAAAATAATCAACATACTTATTCAGAATGTTCAGTCTAATCTCTGTAAGCAAGCTCTCATTAAAAAATATAAAACAATCGTAAATTTTCATTTATTTTTCTTTACTAATTTTTAAAACACCAATAAATGCCTCTTGAGGTATCTCAACTCGCCCAAATTGTTTTGATCTTGCCTTTCCCTTCTTTTGTTTTTCAAGAAGTTTTCTTTTTCTATCTGTTGCTCCACCACCATGAATTTTTGTTAAAACATCTTTTTTAAATCCTTTAATAGTCTCTCTAGCAATAATCTTGCCTCCTATTGCCGCCTGGACAGGTATCATAAAATTATGTCGTGGTATCAAATCTTTTAATTTTTCACAAACTTCTCTTCCTGTTCTTTGAGCAAAATCTTTATGTATCATCATTGCTAATGCATCAACAGGTTCCGCATTTACCAGTATTCCAAGTTTTACCAAATCTCCCTCTCTATGTTCTATAATTTCATAATCAAAACTAGCATAACCACTTGTCATTGATTTTAATCTATCATTAAAATCAAAAACAACTTCGTTTAAGGGTAATTCATAATTCACTACAGCTCTATTTCCTGAATAACTTAAATTAGTTTGTATGCCTCTTTTATCCTGGCACATCTTCATTATTGACCCTAAATACTCATCAGGTGTAATTATTGTTGCTTTTATCCAAGGTTCTTCTATGAGTTTTGTGAGTGTGGGGTCTGGCAAGCTTGATGGATTATGTAAATCAATGACGTCCCCATTATTCATATAAACTTTATAAACAACACCAGGTGTTGTTGTTAACAAGTTTACATCAAATTCTCTTTCTAATCTTTCTGTCACTATCTCTAAGTGCAGCAATCCTAAAAACCCACATCTAAATCCTAATCCCAAGGCTGAAGAAGACTCAGGTTCAAATGAAAAACTTGCATCGTTTAGTTGTAGTTTAGCTAAACCATCTTTTAGTTTTTGATACTCAGAACTGTCTACTGGAAATAATCCACAAAACACCACAGGTTTACTTGGTTTAAACCCAGGCAACGCCTTTTTTAAAGGTTTGGCTGCATCACATATTGTGTCACCCACTTTTGTTTCAGATAAGACTTTTATCCCAGTTGTTATAAAACCTATTTCTCCAGCGTTTAACTCATTGATATCTGTGGCTTTTGGAGTGAATACACCAACTTTTTCAATAATATATTCTTGATTAGTAGACATCATTTTAATTTTCATATTTTTTGAAATTTTGCCGTCAATAACTCTTACTAAAATAACAACTCCTAAATATGTGTCATACCAACTATCAACTAATAAACATTTTAAATCACTTGAGTTATTACCCTTGGGACCAGGTAGTGCTGTAATGATTTGTTCCAAAATATCCTCTATACCCTCACCTGTTTTTCCTGAACAAGGAATTGCATTTTCTGTATCAATACCTATTACTTCTTCAATTTGTTTTTTTGTTCTATCTAAATCTGACGCTGGAAGATCAACTTTGTTTAAAACTGGTACTATTTCATGATCAATATCCAGAGCCTGATAAACGTTTGCAAGAGTTTGAGCTTCTACTCCTTGAGTGCTATCAACAATTAAAATTGATCCTTCACAAGCATAAAGAGATCTACTTACCTCATAACTAAAATCTACATGACCCGGGGTATCAATAATGTTTAAAATGTAATCTTTACCATCTTTTGCTTTATAATTAAGTTTTACCGTCTGAGCCTTGATTGTAATTCCTCTTTCACGCTCAATATCCATTGAGTCTAAAACTTGAGCTTTCATTTCTCTTTCTGTAAGTCCGCCACAACTGTGAATTATTCTATCTGCTATTGTAGATTTACCATGATCGATATGAGCAATAATCGCAAAATTTCTAATATTATCGATATTACTCATTTGCTTTAAGAACGTATCTTGGCACCAGTTTTGTTTTCAACTGTTTTAATTATTGATTTATTAATATTTTCTAAATCATTATCATTCAATGTTTTTTCAAATGATTGTATAGTTACGCTAATTGCTATTGATTTTTGATTTTCTGGAATATTTTCACCCTCATAGACATCAAAAACTTTAATATTACTGATTAGTTTTTGATCCACACTTGAGACAGCATTAATTAAATCTTGAGATTTAACATCTTTATTAACTATAAACGCAAAGTCTCTTTCAGATTTTTGATAATCTGAGACTTTAAATTTAGTTTTTTGATCTTTTAATGTTTTTTTTGGTAATTTTAAATTATCTAGAAAAATTTCAAAACCCACCAAAGACTCTGTTTTAATATCTATTTTTTTTATAATATTTGGATGAATCTCCCCAAAATAAGCAGCTATTTGATCTTTACCTCTATTTAAAAATAATCTTCCTGACTTACCTGGATGATAATAATTTGGTGTTTCGCTATCTATAAAAAATTTATCAGAATTATATCCTGCTTCAACCAAAGTTTGAACTACATCTCTTTTAACATCAAATACATCAACATTTCTATCTTTTTCAATCCACGATAATCTTGATCTTTTACCTGCTGACAAACCACAAACTACTGTGTTTTGTTCACCGGGATTTGAACCAGTAAAAATTGGCCCTATTTCAAATATTGATAAATCTTTAAAGCCTCTGTCTAAATTTTTATTCATATACATAATTAAATTTGAAAATATTGAGTTTCTTAAAACTCCCAACTCTGAACTTATGGGATTTACAATTTTAATTTCTTTATTCTTATCTTTAAAATGATCATTGTAATTTGAGTCAGTAAATGACCATGTAATTGCCTCTACATAACCTTTAGAAGCAATTGCTCTTTGTAAAAAATGAAATAACTTTTGCAACTGAGTTAGAGTAGATTTAGCTCTTTCTTTAATTGGATCTATAATTTTTATTTTATCATAACCAGTTATTCTTACTAACTCTTCAACAATATCTATTTCCTGTGAAATATCTGGTCTCCATGTTGGAATAGTTAATTTTAAATATTTTTTTTCTTTTTTAATTTTGAAACCAAGGTCTTCTAGGATTTTAAATATCTCCTTAATTGAAATTTTAAATCCAGTTATTTTTTCAAATAAATTAGTGTCAAATTTAATAGTTTTAATTTTACCTGTTTCAATTCTTTGAATGTCAATTTTACTAATTTCTCCACCACAAATCTCTTTAATTAATAATGCTGCTTTATTTAATCCATTTTCAATAGATGAAGGATCAATTCCTCTTTCAAACCTAAACTTTGCATCTGTATCAAGGTTTAGTTTTTTTGATGTGCTTCTAATAGATCTCGGTTCAAAATACGCTGACTCTAATAAAATATTTTTAGTATTAAATTCTGTACCAGATCTTGTGCCTCCAATAATTCCACCTAATCCCAATACACTATTACTGTCACTAATTACACACATCTCATCATCTAATTTGTAACTTTTATTATCTAGCGCTATGAATTCTTCTCCAAATTTTGAGTTTCGAACTACAATTCCTTTTTCAATTTTATCAGCATCATATGCGTGTAACGGACGATTAATATCAAGCATTACATAATTAGTAATATCAACTATTGCTGAAATTGGTTTTTGCCCAATGGAAACTAATTTATCTTTTAGCCACTTAGGACTTTCAGTATTTTTTACATTAGTAATTAAACAACTACCAAATGCACTACATCCTTGATTGTTTTCTTTATTAATTTTTACTTTTACAGTTTGCTTGGTGTTTGATTTAATTTTTTTTTCTTTTAAATTTTTTAATTTACCAAAACCTGAAGCAGCAAGGTCTCTAGCTATTCCCCTAACACCAAGACAATCTGGTCTATTAGGAGTAATTGACAGATCTATAAGATTAGAGTCTGATTTTGAAAAATAACTTTTTCCAATACTCTTTTCATATTTTTTTGAAGATAATTCTGTTATTCCATCGCTTTCATCAGATAAATTCAATTCAGATTCGGAACAAAGCATTCCATAAGAAGTAACATCTCTAATCTTAGCCACCACTAATTTGACTTTACTCTTTGGAATAATAGCTCCAGGAGGAGCATATATTGTTATCAATCCCTCTCTTGCATTAGGCGCACCACATACAACTTTTTTAATTTCTTTCTCTCCCACATCAACATCGCAAATTTTAAGTCGATCTGCATTTGGATGTTTTTCTGTCTTTAAAATTTTTGCTACTTTGAATAAATCAAGACCAGCAGATAAGTTTTCTACGCTTTCAACCTCAAGCCCAATATCTGTTAACTGTTCTAAAAGCTTGTCTTCTTTTAATTTTGTATCTAAATGATCTTTTAACCAATCAAATGTAATTTTCATCGACTCAAGCCTCTATAATTTGTTGGTACATCCAGAGGATCAAAACCAAAATGATTTAACCATCTATAATCACAATCAAAGAAAGCTCTTAGATCATTAATGCCATACTTAAGCATCGCCAATCTATCAATCCCAATTCCAAATGCATATCCTTGATACTTTGATGGATCAACTTTTACATTTTTCAAAACATTAGGATGAACCATTCCACACCCTAAAATTTCAAGCCATTGATCACCTTCACCTATAACTATTTTTCCATCTTTAATTTCATAACCAATATCTACTTCTGCTGAAGGTTCAGTAAATGGAAAGTGACTTGGTCTAAATCTCATTTTTATTTTTTCAACTTCAAAAAACTCTTTAATCAAATAATTTAAACAACCTTTTAAGTGACCCATGTTTATGTCTTTATCTATGTGTAAACCTTCAACTTGATGAAACATCGGTGCATGTGTTTGGTCACTATCAGACCTGTAAGTTCTTCCAGGTGCAATAATCTTAAATGGAGGTTTGTCTTTTAACATTGTTCTAATTTGAACTGGTGATGTATGGGTTCTTAATAAAGTTTCTTTATTCTCATCAAGATAAAATGTGTCATGCATATCTCTCGCCGGATGATTGTCAGGAGTATTTAAAGCTGTAAAGTTATTATATTCATTTTCAATATCAGGGCCTTCTTCAACACTAAAACCTATTTCAGAAAAGATTGATGAAATTTCATCTATAGTTTGTGAAACAGGATGAATTTTACCTTTAATAAAAGGTCGCTCTGGAAGGGTTACATCAATTTTTTCTTTTTCTAATTTTTCATTAATCTTTTTAGATTCAATTTCATCAATTTTATTGGTTATTAGATTTTGTAACTCATCCTTAATTTGATTAAGATCTGATGCAAATTTTTTTCTATCAGACTCTGGTATAGATCCAATATTTTTGAATTGAGAAGAAATTAAACCATTTTTTCCAAATAACTCTGTCTTAATTTGATTAATTGCTTCTAAACTTAAATTGTTATTAAGTTTAGCCAAATAGTCATTTTTAATATTTTTTATGTCTGACATATTGGTAGATTATTTCCTTAAGAAATAAAAACAATAGCGAAGATTAATTTAAAGCTGATTGAGCTTTTTGTACAATTGTTTTAAATGCTTCTGGGCTATCATAAGCAATTTCAGCAAGAATTTTTCTATCAATTACAATGCCACATTTACCAAGGCCATTAATGAATTTAGAATAAGTCATACCTTCAGCTCTAACACCAGCGTTGATTCTTTGTATCCACAAGGATTTGAAATCTCTTTTCTTATTTCTTCTATCTCTGTAAGCATATTGCATAGCTTTTTCCATAGCTTGCTTTGCTACTCTAATGGTATTTTTTCTTCTGCCCCATTGACCTTTAACAGCTTTTAAAACTTTTTTATGTTTTGCTTTGCTTGTAACACCTCTCTTAACTCTTGCCATTATTAACCTCTTAAACTGTAGGGCATAAACGATTTAACAATTTTTCCATCTTGCTTGGACATTGTCGTTGTACCTCTTAATTTTCTTATTTGAGAATTCGTTCTTTTAATCATGCCATGCCTTTTACCAGCTTGGGCAGTTATTACTTTCCCTTTTGCAGATATTTTAAATCTTTTTTTTGCAGAGCTTTTAGTTTTTAATTTTGGCATAATTCTGCGGTCTTATACAAAGATTGATATAAATTTACAACCTCTATTAAGGCCTATAAAGGCTGAATTACCATAATCATTTGCTTGCCATCAAATTTAGGGTGCAATTCTACCTTGCCAATATCCTTCATATCTTCCTTGATCTTATCCATTAGCTCTTTTCCTAAATGAGAATGTTGTAATTCTCGACCTTTAAATCTAACTGTGAACTTAACTTTATCACCTTTTGCTATAAATTTTTTTGCATTTTTTACTTTAAAATCATAGTCATGAGTTTCTGTCACTGGTCTCATCTTAATTTCTTTTAAAAGAACAATTTTTTGTTTTTTCTTAGCGATATTGGCTTTCTTTTGAGCGTCATATTTGAATTTTCCCATATCCATTATTTTACATACAGGTGGATTTGCGTTAGCTGCTATTTCAATTAAATCTAATCCTTGATTTTTTGCCATAGATATAGCTTCATTAGTATTCATTACACCAAGATTGTCACCATCACTTGCTATAACCTGTACATCGGGAGATGAAATTCTATTATTAGATCGTGGGCCTCGATCTTTAGTTCTTCTTTGAAAGTAATTTTGTTTAAAATCTGCCACTTAGTTTGATGATGCTTTATTCAAAGCGGAAAAGGTTTTTAAGAATAAATTTAAATCCATATTTTCTTGTTTGTTCGTGTTTAATCTTCTAATCGTTACCGAGTTAGAGTCAACTTCTTTTTTTCCACAAATAAGTAAAAGAGGTACTTTTGCTAATGAATGATCTCTAATTTTATAATTTAGATTATGTTTTTTTAAATCAACATTAGAACTTATACCAGCCTGTTTAATTTTTTTAGAAACCTCTATTGCATACTCATCAAACTCTTCAGATATAGGAATAACAACAGTTTGTAATGGAGAAATCCAAAACGGAAACTTACCAGCATAATGTTCTATTAATATTCCAATGAATCTTTCTAGAGAGCCAAATAATGCTCTATGAAGCATAACAGGAACTTTTTTTGTACCATCATTATCAACGTAAGAAGCATCTAGTCTACCTGGCAAGTTAAGGTCAACCTGTAAAGTTCCACATTGCCAATCTCTTCCTATGGCATCTCTTAATACAAATTCAATTTTGGGACCATAAAAAGCTCCCTCTCCTTTATTGATACTGTATTCAAGTTTAGATGCTTTAACAGCTTCTAGTAATGAGGCTTCTGCTTTATCCCAAACTTCATCATCTCCAACTCTTACATCTGGTCTATCAGCATATTTTAATATTACATTTTCAAAACCAAGATCTTTATAAATATCTAAAATTAAATTAGTCACATTGAGACATTCGCTTGTTATCTGATCTTCTGAACAAAAAATATGAGCATCATCTTGCGTAAAAGCTCTTACTCTTAAGAGGCCATGTAATGCACCGGATGGTTCATATCTATGTACTTTACCAAACTCAGTTATTCTCAATGGAAGATCACGATAACTTTTTAACCCTTGGTTAAAAACCTGAATATGTCCTGGGCAATTCATAGGTTTAATTGCAAATACTTTTTCATCTGGTGTTTCTGACGTATACATGTTTTCTCCATATTTTTCCCAATGACCAGATTTTTCCCACAACAATCTATCTAATACTTCAGGTGTATTGACCTCTTTATATCCAGCAGCATCTTGCCTGCTTCTCATATAATTGATTAATTTTTGAAAAAGAGCCCATCCTTTTTCATGCCAAAATACTGAACCTGGACTTTCTTCCCTAAAGTGAAACAAGTCCATTTCTTTTCCTAATTTTCTATGGTCTCTTTTTTCTGCTTCCTCAATTCTTTTTAAATATTCATCCAAATCTTTTTGAGTTGCCCAACTCGTACCATATATTCTTTGTAACATTTCATTATTAGAGTCACCTCTCCAATAAGCTCCTGAAACTTTGGTTAATTTAAAAAATTTTCCAATTTTACCTGTCGAAGAAAGATGTGGTCCTCTACAAAGATCGTGCCAATCACCATGAAAATAAATAGATACATCCTCGTTTTTAGGTATTGATTCAATTAATTCTGCTTTATAGGTTTCACCCCTTTCTTTAAAATGTGAAATTGCTTTATCTCTCCCCCAAACTTCTCTTTTTGTAATCTCATTTCTATCAACAATATCTTTCATTTTTTTTTCAATTTTTATTAGATCATCTTCAGTAAAAGGTTCTTTTCTTGCAAAATCATAATAAAAACCATTTTCAATAACTGGGCCAATAGTTACTTGTGTTCCGGGAAATAATTCTTGTACAGCCATTGCTAGAATATGTGCAGTATCATGTCTTATGGTTTCCAAACCCTCGGGGTTTTTTGATGTGAATATTTTAAGAGAACAATCTTTTTCAATTAAAAAATCTAAATCTTTTAAATCACCATCAACACTTATGACCATGGCCTGTTTAGCGAGTGATTTGCTAATTTTTTCAGCTACATCTAGACCTGTAACTTTGTCTGGAAAATTTAGATTATTTCCATCTGGTAGTGTAATTATGGGCATTTAATTTATTAGTCTTTTATACTCTGAATAAGTAGAAAAGCACATTTTTTCAACATTAAACTTTTGTATTATATTTTTTCTTCCTTCAATTCCAATCGATTTTAATGATGTTTCATCCATTGTAAGTACTTTTAAAATTTTTTGACTTAATGATCTTGCACTACCAGAGTCAAATAAAAAGCCAGTTTTTTCATCAACTATAGTTTCATTAGATCCCCCAATATTACTAGCTATTATTGGTTTTTTCATTGATTGTGCTTCCACAGAAACTCTTCCAAAAGCTTCTGGTTCTATTGAAGCTGAAACTACTATATCGGAAACTTTATATGCTAGAGCCATATCTTTACAATGATCAATAAATCTTATCTGGCTTGTCATCCTGTATTGTTCAGAAAGTCTAATTAGTTTTTTTTTATATAATTCTCTACCCTGATCACTACCAAGAATAACAGCATAAAAAGCCTCATATCCAAGTTGTAGATTTACTAAATTGACTGCTTCAATAAAAACTTCTTGGCCTTTCCAAGTTGTAAGTCTTCCAGGTAAAAGTAAAATTTTCTTATCTTTTTCTATACCCCATTTTTTTAATAATTTTTTTTCATCGCTTTCAATTTTTGTTGAAGAGTCAAAGTAATCAACATTTATACCTCTAAAAATTACCATAAGCTTTTTGCTGGCACTAAGATTTTTTGAGTAGTTCTCTTTAACATGAGAAAAAATAAAATTTGATCCAGCTATAATTAGATGAGATCTAACCATTACAGAATTATAAAATTTCTTAAGAATATTTTTAAAATTGTAAGTGCCATGAAACGTTGTGACAAATTTTCTACCTGTAATTTTTGTTGCTAATAAACATGACCATGCTGGAGCTCTACTCCTAGCATGAACAATCGAAATATTATTGAACAAAATAATTCCAACTAAGGCAATAAAATTTATTATAATTAAGAATGGATTTTTACTCTGAACAGGTAATCTAATAACTTTTACTTTTTGTTTATCAATAAATTTTAATAACTCTCCTCCACTAGTAACAATAAAAGACTCACAATTATTTTCTGGTAGATAGTGAGCAACATCATAGCAGCCTGTTTCTGCTCCACCGTATCCTAATTTAGGTATTACTTGTAAAACTTTCAAATTAGATGACATTTGATATGATTATATATTAATAGACAATACATATAAACGATTATGCATAATTTTAGATATCATCAAATTTCAAAAAATAAGAAAATAAGATATATTTACAGAGTATATAAAAATACCCCATTTATTGTTTTTTTACATGGTTTCATGTCTGATTTAGAGGGCAAAAAGCCAAATGTATTATTGAGGTTTGCAAAAAAAAATAAGATAAGTTTCTTGGCATTAGAATATTCTGGACATGGAAAGTCATCAGGAAATTTTATTAATGGAAATATTACTAAATGGAGCAATGAAACATCCACTCTTATTAAAAAATATGTAAAAAAAAATAATTTTACAATAATTGGATCTAGTATGGGAGCTTGGATAGCACTTAAACAATTTCAAAAATTTAAAAATCAAATTAACAGCTTTCTAGGAATTGGATCTGCCCCAGAATTTTTAGAAAATTTAATGTGGAAAAAATTTACAAAAAAAATGAAAGCTGAAATTATTAAAAAAGGCATATACCATTTAAAACATGGAAATTACGAATATCCTATTACACATCAATTAATTAAAGATGGAAGAAAGAATAAGGTTTTAAATAAAAAAATTGATTCTAAAATAAAAATTACTATGGTGCATGGTCAAAAAGATGAGGTTGTACCAGTGTCATATTCCAGAAAGGTTTTAAAAATTTTTAAAAATGCAAAAAAAAAACTACTAATAATTAAAGGTGGTGATCATAGTTTGTCAGAAAAAAAATGGCTTAAAAAAATACTACAAGAGCTTCAGTTGATTATCTAGCTTACTTCTCTAATTTTTGATTTAAGACTTATTTTATTTTCTAATTTATTTACCATCTCTTTAGGACACACTTGAACAAAATTATTTAATTCTTCATTAAATTTTTCTATTAATTTTTTTGATAAATTTGATCCAGTTTCGTTAAAATGTTCTGTAAGTAAGTTTTTAAGAAATTTTTTCCAATATTCGGTTTCAACATTTTGCCAAATCACAGACTCCTGATTAACTTTTTTTTCAAACTGTCCAGACTTGTCATAAATAAATGCCATACCACCAGTCATTCCAGCTGCAAAGTTGTCACCTACCTCTCCCAATACTACCACTGTACCACCAGTCATATACTCACATCCATTTGAATCACAGCCTTCTATCACTGTAGTAGCACCTGAATTTCTAACTGCAAACCTTTCACCTGCTTGTCCAGCTGCAAATAATTTTCCTGACGTTGCACCATATAAAACTGTATTACCTATTATTGTGTTTTCATTTGAGATTAGATTGCTTTCATCTGATAATTTAACTGAAATTGTTGCACCAGATAGTCCTTTGCCCACATAATCATTGGCGTCACCTTTAAGGACAAGTTTTAAACCTTTTGCAGAAAAGGCCCCAAACGATTGTCCAGCTGATCCTTTAAAATTTAAAACTAAAAAATTTTCATCAAGTTTTTCATATCCAAACTTTTTATAAAGATGATGAGAAATTCTTGTCCCAACAGCTCTATTGGTATTTTTAATATTATATTCTTTTTCTATTTTTTCTGAATTATCTAACGCTTTTTCTATTTCAGGCCAAATTTCTTGATCAAGTGTATCTGGGACATAATTAATTTCTTGATTTTCACAATATCTTTTATTATTCCCAGAATCTGCTTGAACAAAAAGAGGGTTTAAATCCAAATCATCTAAATTGGGAGAGGCTTTACTCACTTGTCTTAAGAGATCTGTTCTTCCAATTATTTCATTTAAAGACTTAAAACCTAGTTTTGCTAAAATTTCTCTCACTTCAGTTGCAATAAAAGTAAACAAATTGACAACTTTATCAGGTGTTCCTGTAAACTTTTCTCTAAGTTTTTCATCTTGTGTACATACGCCAACAGGACATGTATTCGAATGACATTGTCTAACCATGATACATCCCATTGCAACTAGCGCTGTAGTTGCCACACCATACTCTTCAGCACCCATCATCGCAGCAATAACTACATCTCTACCAGTTTTAATTCCACCATCTGTTCTTAAAGTAACTTTGTGTCTTAAATTATTTAAAGTTAAAACTTGATTAGCTTCTGTTAATCCCATTTCCCATGGAATACCAACATACTTAACACTTGTTTGAGGTGTTGCGCCAGTTCCACCATTATGACCTGAAATCAATATTATATCAGCTTTTGCCTTTGCTACTCCAGCAGCTATTGTTCCAACACCTGAAGAAGCTACAAGCTTAACACCAATTCTTGCCTTAGGATTAATCTGCTTTAAATCATATATAAGTTGCGCGAGATCCTCTATGGAATAAATATCGTGATGTGGTGGTGGAGAAATAAGAGTCACTCCTGGAGTTGAGTGTCTTAATTTTGCAATTTCATCTGTAACTTTAAATCCAGGTAACTGTCCACCTTCTCCTGGTTTTGCACCTTGGGCAATTTTAATTTCAATTTCATTGCAATTATTTAAATAATTTACTGTTACACCAAATCTTGCTGAGGCTATTTGCTTAACTCGAGAATTTGCGCTATCTCCATTATCTAATATCTTAAATCTACTTTCATCTTCTCCTCCTTCTCCACTGCAAGAAGCTCCTTTAATTCTATTCATTCCCGTAGCTAAAGTTTCATGGGCCTCTTTTGACAGTGCTCCATGGGACATACTCCCACTTCCAAATCTTTTAAGTATATTTTGAATTGGTTCAACTTCTGAAATTTCTATAGATCCTTTTAATTTTTTTTTTCTAAAATCTATTAAATCTCTTAAATTTATTGGAGGTAAATTATATATTCCTTCAGCATATCTTTTGTAAGCATCGTAAGAATTAGATCCCACTGCACTTTGTAATAAATGAATTAATTTACCTTGATATTGATGTGTTTCACCATTTTTACGGTATCTATAAATACCTCCTATTGGTAAAATTGTTTCTGAACTTTCAAATGCTTCGTTGTGAATAGATCTAATCTTTTTTTCTATACCAGTTAACCCAATTCCAGAAATTTTAGATACTACTCCAGGAAAATAATCTGCAACGATTGTTCTGCTTAAACCTACTGTTTCAAAATTACATCCACCTCTATAAGAACTTAAAACAGATATTCCCATTTTAGACATAATCTTTAATAAACCTGCGTTTACTGATTTGATATAACGAGCTACACACTCATCAAAACTAAATTGACCAAATAGTTTTTTTTCATACCTTTGATATAAGCTATCAAAAGCTAGATAAGGGTTAACTGTAGTTGCTCCAACACCAATTAAAGTAGCAAAAGAGTGGGTATCTAATGCTTCACCAGATTGTACATTAATAGAAACATATCCTCTTAATTTTTTTTCAATTAAAAAGGAGTTTATTGCACCAACACACAACAACATGGGAATTGGAAGTTTAGAATTTGATAGCTCCTTATCACTCAGGATTAATTGAGTAACGCCTTGTCTTACTGCAATTTCTGCATCTCTTTGAATTTTTTTTAATGACTCAAAAAGAGTTTGTTCTTTGGAAAAAGTACAATCGATTGTTAGAGAGTTTTTTCCAAAAAAATTAATAAATTTATTAAATTGAGAATTTGATAAAATTGGACTATTTAAAACATAGATGTTTTGCTTAGTTAAATTATCAAAATCTAAAATATTTCCTAGATTTCCAAATCTAGTCTTTAAACTCATAACTTTATTTTCTCTTAAAGAGTCAATTGGAGGATTTGTTACCTGGCTGAAGTTCTGTCTAAAGAAATGATACAAAGGTCTATATTTATCTGACAAAACAGCTAACGGGGTATCATCGCCCATAGAGCCTATTGCCTCCTTAGCATCTTCTGCCATGGGCTGCAAAATAAGCTCTAAATCCTCTAAACTTATTCCAAAAGTATACTGTCTTCTTCTTAAGTCATCTCCAGAAAAGGTATTTTTTTCTGCTGAAATTGTAATTTTGTCATCTAAATCAATAATCTGTGAATTAAAATGCTTATACTCTTTAGCTAAATAATCTTTAATTTTGCTATTAGTAAATACTTTTCCTTTCTCAATTCTAACACCAATGATTTCACCAGGACCAAGCCTTCCTTTTGTTATAATTTTTTTTTCATTAAGTTCAATCATGCCTGTTTCAGAACCAGCAAATAATAAATTATCTTTGGTGATTGCATATCTAAGTGGTCTTAATCCATTTCTATCATTAGCGGCAATAACCCACTCGTTATCTGTTCCAGCAATTGCAGCAGGACCATCCCAGGGCTCCATAGTACTATTTAAAAAATTAAATAATTGTTGATGATCTTTAGATAAAGTTTTATTTTTTTTTGACCATGCATCAGGTACCAGCATTAATTTAGCTAATGGAGCTGGCTGACCTGAAATATTTAATAATTCAAAAACGTTATCTAATGCAGCAGAGTCTGAAGCTCCTTGTTGTATTACAGGTTTTAAATTTTCTATATCATCAAAAAGAGGACTATTCATTTCCTGTTCATGAACTTTCATCCAGTTTTTGTTTCCACGATATGTGTTTATTTCTCCATTATGCGCAATTGCTCTAAATGGTTGTGCTAAATTCCAACTAGGTGCAGTATTTGTAGAAAATCTCTGATGAAAAATTGCGTACCTTGAAATAAATCTTTCATCTTTTAAATCTAAAAAGAAATCTGAAATAGCTTCAGCTAAAAACATTCCTTTATAAATAATTGATTTTGAACTTATTGAACAAATATAAAAATTATTTAAAGAAATTTGAAAAGCTTTATTTTCTATTTTCCTTCTTGTCTCATAAATTTTTCTTTCAAGCTCTTTATTAAGTAACTCTGGATTATTAGATCTAAAAAGAACCTGGATAATTTCAGGCATAGTTTGAAATGCTTTATCTCCTAAAACTTTTGGGTCTACAGGAACTTGTCGCCAACCATAAATACTAAAATCATTTTTTGTTAATTCACTCTCAACTATTGTTTTACAACTTTCTTGTGCAGCATAATCATTTCTTGGTAAAAAAATCATTCCAACACATATCTCTGAACTATCATAAGTATGACCATTAACTTCTATTTTTTCTATAAAAAAATCTTTTGGTATTTCGACATGTATTCCTGCACCATCTCCTGTTTTTCCATCTGCATCGACTGCACCTCTATGCCAAACAGCTTTTAAAGCTTCAATACCGTATTCGACAACTTTACGTGACTTCTTTCCTTCGGTAGATGAAATTAAACCAACTCCACAAGCATCATGTTCCATCTCTTCAGAATAAACATTATTCTTTTTTAACAATTCAAAATTTTTTTTATATTTTTTCATTATGCTACTTTTGGCTGTTTTAAATGCTTATTCTTTAGATACTCTTTAATTGAAGCTGCTGCATCTCTTCCATCTTTTATTGCCCAAACAACTAATGATGCACCTCTAATTATATCTCCAGCTGCAAAAACTCCTTTAAGGTTTGTTTCCATCGTATCAAAATCTGTTTTAATAGTTCCCCATTTTGATACTTGCAATTCATCAGATTCAAATAATGTTGGTAAATCTTCAGGATCAAAACCAAGTGCTTTTATAACCATATCAGCTTTTATCTCGAAGCCCGAACCTTGTTGTACTTCAGGCTTTCTTCTGCCACTTTCATCAGGTTCGCCTAATTTAATTTGGTTTACTAATAATTGTTCTACTTTATTTGTTCCTTTAAATTCTTTTGGACTTGATAACCAAACAAACTCAACACCTTCTTCTTCAGCATTCGCAACTTCTCTAGCAGATCCAGGCATATTTTCTTTGTCTCTTCTATATAAACATTTAACAGATTTTGCTCTTTGTCTTATAGATGTTCTTACGCAATCCATCGCTGTGTCACCACCACCAATAACCACTACATCTTTACCTTCTGCATTCAAAATTCCTTTATCAAACAACTCCACATCATCACCTAAGCCTTTTTTATTTGATGCTGTTAAAAAATCCATTGCTGGAAAAATATTATCCAAATCATTTCCTGATAATTCAATTTCTCTTGGTTTATAAACACCCGTTGCAATAAGCATGGCATCATGGTTTTTTCTTAGCTGTTCTAAATTTGCATCTTTTCCAACTTCAAAATTTTGAATAAATTCTATTCCACCATCTTTTAAAAGTTTAGTCCTTCTTACAACAACTTCTTTCTCTAATTTAAAATTTGGAATTCCATAAATTAACAAACCACCTGCTCTATCATATCTGTCATACACTGTGATCTTATAACCATCTTTTCTTAATTGTTCTGCTGCAGCTAATCCAGCAGGACCAGCACCAATAATTCCAACACTTTGGTTTTTTTCGTTTGAAACTTTAATTGGTTTTACCCATCCTTGTTCCCACGCATTATCGGTAATATATTTTTCCATCGAACCAATTGTTACAGTTCCATGACCAGATTGTTCGATCACGCAATTTCCTTCACACAATCTATCTTGAGGGCATATTCTTCCACAAACTTCAGGCATATTATTTGTGCTTTGAGATAACTCATAAGCTTCTTTAAGTCTTCCCTCTGCAGTCAATTTTAACCAATCAGGGATATTATTACTTAACGGGCAATGAACTTGGCAGAATGGAACTCCACACTGAGAACATCTACTTGACTGTTCTTTTGCTTTATCGCTGATAAATTCATCATAAATCTCGTTAAAATCTTTTTTTCTTTTACCAACCTCTCTTTTAGGTGGTGTTTGTTGACCTATTTTTACGAATTTAAGCATTTTATCAGTCATAATTTTAATAATTTTAGTTAAGATATATGTTGTTTTTATTAAATAAAGCTTAAAATAGGTCAACTATTATGACCTTATTTTTTATTATATTAAGAAAAATAATCTTTTTTTAATAAATGCATAACTAATATGTTCAAATCAAATTGTTTTAAATAAATATTTTTTAAGCTACGTAGATAAAATGTTTCAAAATATTATAGAAATTTTAATATTATCAGCAATTCAAGGTATATCAGAATTCTTGCCTATAAGCTCATCAGCACACCTGATATTGGTATCAAGTTTATATGAATTTAAATCTAGCTCACTACTAATAGATATTAGTCTTCACTTAGGATCCTTGTTTGCAATTATCTTTTTTTTTCGAGAAGAATTATTGGATATTAAAAATAATAAAAGACTTTTAAGTCTTATTATTTTGGGGTCAATTCCATTAATTATTGTTGGATATGTTTTGCATTCAACAGGTATCATTTATGATTTAAGAAATGTTAAAGTAATCGCATGGACAACTTTAATTTTTGGAATTATTTTATACGTGGCAGATAAAAGTCGTTTTGATAGAAAAATTTCTACAAATTTAAATTTTAATTCAATTCTTTTTATAAGTGTATTTCAAATTCTTTCATTAATACCAGGGGTTAGTAGGGCAGGCATAACCATTACAGCTGCAAGGATTTTAAAATTCAATAGATTTGACTCAAGCAAAATTTCTTTTTTACTTTCTATTCCTGCTTTAGGTGGTGCAAGTATTTTAGGATTAAAAGATATATTTTCTCAATCTGTTGAGTTTAATTATTTAGTAATTATTGCAATATTGACATCGTTTATTTTTTCTTTTGTGACAGTAAAGTTTTTTTTAATTTATATAAATAAATTCTCTATGAATGCTTTTGTAATTTATAGAATAATCATAGCATTAATTTTATTTGCTGTGATTTATTAAGAATATTTTTTTTTAACTAAAGGTAGTAGTTGAGACAACAAAACACCACATAGAATAAAGAAACATCCAAGTAAATTATTTATATCTAAAATTTGATTTAAAATATACCACGCTGCAATAGTTGCAAATACTCCCTCTAGAGAAAAGATTATAGCTGCAGGAGCAGGGGTTATATTTTTTTGAGCATATATTTGTAGTACAAATGCAAAACCACCAGATAAAATACCAGCATACAAAATAGAATTTATTTCTTTAATAATATCAGTATAAATAAACTCTTCATAAATAAGCCCTATTACAAAAGAAAATAAAGAAACAATAAAAGTTTGAATAGCACCAAGAGTTAAGGGAAGATCATATTTTTTTACAATAATCCCTGTAAAAATTATATGAGTACTCCAAAATAAAGCTCCAAGAACTACCAAACCATCTCCAAGCCTAACAGTGGCATCCTGAAAATTTGTTAATAAATATCCTCCAATTAAACATAAAACTACAGACGGCCATACGCTCCAATGAATAGATCTTCTTCTAAATAAGAAAATTATAATAGGAACCATGGGAACATAAAAAATTGTAAAAAAAGCTGCATTTGCAACATCTGTGTAAAGAAGCGCCACTTGCTGCAAAGCTGAACCTAAAAAAAGTGACAGCCCTATTAGAAATGAGAGATTTGCAAATGTCTTAATGTCAGATTTAAACTCAGATTTAAATTTTTTTAATTCAAATAAAAAAACTAAAGGCGTAATAGCTAAAAACCCAATAAAAAATCTGACTGCATTGAATGTGAATGGACCAATGTTATCCATGCCTGTGTCTTGAGCTATAAAAGTAGTTCCCCAAACAAAAGTACATAGTAGTGCACTTAATAATGAAGTAGTTTTTGACATGATTTTTTAGATAGCTAACTTATAAGCAAAGTTTTTACCCAAGTTTTCTTTCAAGTCATTATTAAATCTTGCAGCTTCAGCACCATCAATAATTCTATGATCATAAGATAATGATATTGGCAACATTGTTCTTGTTTTAAATTTACCATCTGTAAAAATTTGTTTTTTTTGCGACTTACCAATTCCTAAAATTGCAACTTCAGGATAATTTATTATTGGAGTAAAAAATGATCCACCAATTCCACCTAAACTAGTTATTGTCATGGATCCTCCAAACAATTCTTTTTTATCTATTTTTAGATTTTTACAAAGTTCACTAACTTCTTTTAGCTCCTTACTAAGCAGCGATATTTTTTTATTATCAGCATTTCTAATTTTTGGAACCATTAAACCATTTGGCGTGTCTACTGCAATTCCAATATGATAATACTTTTTCACTGTCATTTTTCCATTTTCAATATCATCTATCGATGAATTAAAGCTAGGAAATTTTTTTAAAGAAGCAACTAATGCTTTAATAATAAAAGCTAAAGGAGTAATTTTCATTTTCTCTCCTGTATAAATATCAGTTAAAGATCCTCTAAAGTTTTCCATCTCTGTTATATCTGCTTCATCATGGTTAGTTACATGAGGAATTGTTGTCCATGAATTAATTAAATATTTTGAGGCTAATTTTTTTACTCTAGAAATATCTTTAACTTCGATCGTACCAAAATCAGAATGCTCAAATTCTTTTTTAATTTTATTTAAACTATTTTCTTTAATTTCATTAATATTTTTAGGTGAAGAAGAAACAAATTTTTTAATATCATCCTCGATAACTCTTCCATCTTTTTCACTTCCAACAATTTTATTTATATCTACTCCAAGTTCTCTTGCAAATTTTCGAGTTTTTGGACTTGCAGATGAAACTTCTATGCTTGAAACTTTAATTTGATTGGTTAAAGTTTGTTCTGCTTCTGGTTTAATTACTTTTATTTTTTTAAATTCTTTTTCAATTTCTGGCTTTTCTTCAGGTGTTTCTTTTGCTTCAAATGTGTTTTCTAAAATTAATATTAAATCACCCTCTGAAACTTTATCTCCTACCTTTGTTCTTAAAGATTTAACTTTTCCATTAAAATTTGATGGTATTTCTATACTAGATTTGTCACTTTCAATTGTTATTAAAGGATCATTTTTTTTGAGTATTTGACCTTCTGAAACTAAGACTTCTATTACCTCAACATCATTAAAATCACCAATGTTTGGAACTTTTATTTCTTGATCTGACATTTTAAAGTTTGGTTGGCATTGGTTTTTCACCATCAATATTGTATTTTTTTATAGCCTCTTTTGCATATTTCGAGGCTATTAACTGTTCTTTGGCTAAAACACTTAAACTGTATGCAACTAAATGTTCTTTATCTACCTCAAAAAATTTTCTCAAATTTTTTCTAGTATCACTTCTACCAAAACCATCTGTTCCTAAGGAATAAAAACTTTTGTTTGTATAAGGTCTAATTTGATCTGAATTCATTCTCATATAATCTGAGGCTGCCATAATTGGACCTTCTGATTTACCCAAACATTGTTCAACAAATGAAATTTTTTGCTCTTTATCTGGGTTTAAAAGATTATATCTTTCAACTTCCATCCCATCTTTTCGCAATTCATTAAAGCTTGTTACACTCCAAATTTCACTATCTATTTGATATTCATTTTGAAGGACTTCAGCTGCTGCCAGCATTTCACGTAAAATGGTACCTGAACCTAAAAGTTGAATTTTAGTTTTTTTAAATTTATTAAATTCTCTAATCTTGTACATTCCCTTAAGAATACCTTCCTCACAATTTTTATCTTTTGGCATTTCTGGATGTGAATAGTTCTCATTCATTGTAGTAATATAATAAAAAACATTTTCATTTTTTTCGTGCATTCTTCTCATACCTTCTCTAAAAATTACAGCTAACTCATAATGAAAAGTTGGGTCATATGTTACACAGTTTGGTATTGTTGATGCTATTAAATGACTGTGACCATCTTGGTGCTGAAGTCCTTCTCCAGCTAAAGTTGTTCTTCCTGCTGTGGCACCAATTAAAAAACCTCTTGCCTGACTATCTCCTGCTGCCCATGCAAGATCACCTATTCTTTGAAAACCAAACATAGAATAAAAAATATAGATCGGTATCATTTCTATATCATGATTGGTATAGGCTGTTGCGGCTGCAATCCATGAAGACATTGCACCAGCTTCATTAATACCTTCTTCTAATACTTGACCGCTTTTAACTTCACGATATGAGCTTAATTGAGCTGAGTCTTCAGGCTCATACTTTTGACCTTCATGTGCATAAATTCCGATTTTTTGAAAAAAACCTTCCATTCCAAATGTTCTTGCTTCATCAGGAATTATTGGAACTAATCGTGGTGAAATATTTTTATCTCTAAGTAAATTAGTAAACATTCTTACCATTGCCATTGTAGTAGACATTTCTTTTTCACCAGTTGATACTTTCATAAAATCAAAAATATCCTTTGATGGAGCCTTGATCGATTTTGCGTAAGTCGTTCTTTCGGGTAAGTAACCACCTAAGTTTAATCTTTTCTCTTTTATATATTTTATTTCTGTAGATTTTTCATCTGGTTTAAAATACTCGACATTTCTTACTTGTTCATCAGTCAATGGTACATCAAATCTATCTCTGTAATACATTAAGTCATCAACATCTAATTTCTTTGTTTGGTGGGTAGTATTTACACTTTCACCCGTTTTACCCATACCATACCCCTTAATTGTTTTAGCTAGGATTACTGTTGGGCTACCTTTGTTTTTTGATGCTCTATTATAGGCTGCAAAAACTTTATGGGGATCATGACCACCTCTATTTAATCTCCAAATATCCTTATCAGATAAACTTGAGACTAGTTCTTCTGTCTCTGGATATTTTCCAAAAAATTTACTTCTTACATACTCTCCATCTCTTGCTTTCATTGCTTGATATTCACCATCAACAGTTTCATTCATTATTTTAATTAAATGACCAGTTTTATCATTTGCAATTAAAGAATCCCAATATGAGCCCCAGATTACTTTGATAACATTCCATCCAGCTCCTCTGAAGCTACCTTCTAATTCTTGAATAATTTTTCCATTTCCTCTTACAGGACCGTCTAATCTTTGAAGGTTGCAATTAACTACAAATATTAAATTATCTAATTTTTCTCTAGCAGCTAAACCTATCGCACCCATTGACTCTGGTTCATCCATTTCTCCATCACCTAAAAATGCCCAAACTTTTCTACCTTCATCTTTTATTAATCCTCTATTAATTAAATACTTCATGTATCTTGCTTGATAAATAGCAAGCATAGGACCTAAGCCCATTGAGACAGTTGGAAATTGCCAAAACTTAGGCATCAACCACGGGTGTGGATATGAAGATAATCCACCAGGTTTTACTTCTTGTCTAAAACTATCCAATTGTTTTTCATTTAATCTTCCCTCTAAAAATGCCCTAGCATATACACCTGGAGCACTGTGACCTTGAAAATAAACCAAATCTCCACCAAATTTATTATTTTTTGCTCTCCAAAAATGGTTCATTCCTACATCATATAATGTAGCTGCAGATGCAAATGTTCCTATGTGACCACCAAGTTCTGGGAATTTTTTGTTCGCCCTAACTACCATTGCAGCAGCATTCCATCTAATCAATGATCTAATTCTTCTCTCAATGTTTTGGTCTCCATTTGATTTAACTTCTGCCTCTGGAGGAATTGTATTTATATATGGTGTGTTTTGTGTGTAAGGAATATTGGCACCTTCACGATATGCTTTATTAATTAATTCCTTAATTAAAAAATGAGCTCTTTCATTTCCATCTTTTGCAACTACTGCTGATAAAGATTCTAACCAATCTTGAGTTTCAAGTGGATCTATGTCACCACTATTAGTTACTTGAATAATTGATTGTTGTTTTTCTTGCGATGGTTTTTGAGGTATTACAATTTCTTTTTTTTTCTCTATTGCAGCTTCAGCTTGTTTAATAATACTTTCAGTATCTTTAGGAATTGGTTTTTCAGATGAAGTTTGATTTGATGAAGTTAAATTTAAAAGTAAATCTCCTTTTGAAACCTTGTCACCTACTTTAACTTCTACTGACTCAATCTTTCCAGAAATTGTTGATGGAATTTCAACACTTGATTTATCACTCTCAATTGTGACTACCGGATCATTTGCTTTTATCTGATCTCCAGGTTTTACAAGCAATTCAATTACTTCAACATCTGCAAATTCACCAATATCAGGAACAAGTAGTTTTTCGCTCATTATTTTAAAAAGATTTATATACCTAAAAAAAATTTATTTAATTTTATTTTATCACGTTAATTAAGGTTTTTTTGAAAACATGTATTTTAATTGAACAAAAAGTTATGAAAATAAAATAATTTATAGCTTTTTAGGTTCTTTCAACACACATTGCGATACCCATTCCACCTCCAATACAGAGTGCCGCACAACCTTTTGTTTTATTTTGTTTTATCATTTCATGAATAAGCGTAACTAATATTCTAGTACCTGATGCACCAATAGGGTGTCCCAATGCTATTGCACCTCCATTAACATTTACTTTTGACTGATCAATTTTTAAGTCTCGAATTACAGCGATACTTTGAGCTGCAAATGCCTCATTTATTTCAAACAAATCAACATCTTCTATGCTCCAACTTGCTTTATTAAGCGCTTCTTTAACAGCTGGTATTGGGCCAAGACCCATCAAAGATGGCTCAACTCCACAAGAGGCCCAAGAAGTTATTTTAACTAACGGTTCTAATGATTTATGTTCTGCTTGCTCTCTTGTCATTAATACTGTTGCCGCTGCTCCATCATTTATTCCTGAAGAATTACCCGGGGTAACTGTCCCATTTTCTTTAAAAACAGTTTTTAATTTTTTTAAATCTTCTAGTTTTAAATTGCTTCTTGGATGTTCATCTTTATCAAACACAAAGCTTCCTTCATTATTATTAATTTGTAATTTAATTAATTCATCTTTAAATTTATTTTTGTTTATTGCTTCTTGTGTTTTTTTCTGAGAATTTAATGAAAAGATATCTTGCTGATCTCTTGTAATTTGAAATTTTTCTGCAACATTTTCTGCTGTTACTCCCATGTGGTAATCATTGAATGAATCTATTAATCCATCATTAATCATCGTATCTACTAATTTGTTTTCTGAGAGTTTTTTATCATCTCTATAAAATATTGCATGCGGTGCTCTAGACATATTTTCTTGCCCACCTGAAATAATTATTTTTTTTTCTCTAAGCTTAATCGATTGATAGCCTGAAATAACGGATCTTAATCCAGATCCACATACTTGGTTAATAATGTGTGCTGGTTTTGAAACTGGAATCCCAGCACGAATAGAAGCTTGCCTTGCTGGATTTTGACCTAAACCAGAAGTGAGAACATGTCCCATTATTACTTCTTCAATCTCATCCACTTTTAATTTTGAATGATGAATAACTTCTTTAATAACAAGTGTACCTAATTTATCTGCACTAATACTTTTTAAAGACCCTTTATATGTGCCTATTGGTGTTCTTAATGCAGACGTTATAACAACATCATTTAATTTTTTACTCATTGATAGCTCAACATAATATTTTATAAGTTAAATTACATCAAAAACTTTGATATAGAGGTAATTATTAAATAAGGACCGCTGGCCAAATTGGATAAGGCGCTCGGCTACGAACCGGGAGATTCCAGATTCGAGTTCTGGGCGGTCCACCAAAATGAGGAGTTAAAATGTTAGATTGGCTATTGAAAGCATCATTACAAAAATCAGTTATTTATTTTTTTATAGTTGTTTTAATAATTTTATTAATTTTAACTTTTGTATTATAAAAATACTATGAGCAATAAATTTGAACAAATAAGTATTAAAGCTGGTTTTATGAAACACAATGGTGGTGTTTTATTTAGGACAATATCAGAAACAGAATATGAATTTAAATCTACTATTAATGAAAATCATTTAAATGCTGCTGGAATAACTCATGGTGGCTATCTATCAGCTTTAATTGATGCTGGGGCAGGGACTGCAGCTCATAAATCAGCTGATAATGCACCTTGTGTAACCATCTCTTTAGATCTAAAATTTATTGGTACATCCAAAGTGGATAATGAAATAACTGGGTTTACGAAAATTCTAAAAAAAACAAATACTCTTGTATTTTTATTTTGTGAACTAAAATGTAATGACAAAACTATTGCTTCAGCATCAGGTATTTGGAAAATTTTAAAGATAAAACCCTCTAACCTAGGTCCTGGCGGATAATTATTCTTTTCTTCTAGAGTTTAAATAACCGAATATAATTAATAATAAAATTGCTATTGGGTAAATAATTCCTTTATTTGGTCTATCCGAATTTTCTAATTTAAATTCACTTATATAATCACCAGTTTCAAATCCATTTTTTTTAGCTTCACCATTCCATTTTAGTGTATCTACAATAACCTTGGCATCTTCTCTTATTAAAATAATACCATATTGCTCTAAACTATACTCTGTTTCAAAAGTATTTTTTTTAATTACAAACAACTTGTATCTTTCACCATAATTACTAGGACGTGTTACTTTAAATCTAGCTTCCTTATTAAAATCTAGCTTCA